>ERZ808246.5-NODE-5-length-298690-cov-19.578181_pt1 | contig 298690 bp, 267 predicted proteins | sample MGYA00521083_ERZ808246 | MGnify/ENA primary metagenome ERZ808246 (study PRJEB31516, sample SAMN03275577) | gut metagenome | biome: mammalia-associated habitat; material: feces | host: Papio cynocephalus | place: Kenya | collected 2012-07-07 ... | reverse complement strand
CCCACTCGTCAGACACACTTTCTAGTGAATGGGTAGAAGAAGTAGAAGATAACGACCTTGCTGTAAAAGATGGAAAATTCACGGTAGATATAGATGAAATTGTAACTTTTACAAAAGTTGGCTCTTCAAGCTCTTCGGGTAGCGAAACTGGATCAGAAAGCGGCAGCACTGGCGGTTCAACATCCGGCGGCGGTTCAGAAAGCGGTAATACTGGCGGTTCAGCTTCCGGCAGCATCGAGCCGGTTGCGGAAAACTTTGTACAAATTCCTGGCGCTTCAATTGACGGAACAGAAGAATGGACCCCGGAATCAGATATATTCGTAAGCGGACGCAAGCTGAAAATCGCCTCGTTCTACATGAGCGACCATGAGGTAACACGCGGAGAATACAAGGATGTAATGGGAAGCGACCCAAGCGCTGCCTACGCTTACGACAAGGACGGAAAAGAACTTACAGGCGATGATGCAAAGAACAACCCTGTAACCGATGTCAGCTGGTATGACGCGCTTGTGTACTGCAACACTCGTTCTATAAAGGAAAACCTAACTCCTTGCTATGTAATCGGCGGAAAAACAAATCCAAGCGAATGGGGAGAAGTTCCGCTTTCAAATGACGATACTTGGGATGCCGCGATATGCGACTTTACAGCAGACGGTTACCGCCTTCCGACAGAGATTGAATGGGAATGGGCTGCGCGCGGCGGCGAAAGCTACACCTATGCCGGAAGCGATAACGCAAACGAAGTTGCATGGTATACGAGTTGGAGGGAAAAGAAGAAAGGAACAGGGGATGTAAAGAGCAAAAAGGCAAACGGCTACGGACTTTACGATATGAGCGGAAACGTATGGGAATGGTGCTGGAACTATGATTCTGGGCGGTTCGCATACTATTTGTGCTTATCAAAAAGTTCTACACGCTGCATACGCGGCGGATCTTGGGATGACTACAACGCCGGCTACGCGAAGGTTGCCAAAAGGTTCTTCTACGACAATGAGCCATACTTACGCAGTGATGAATATGGCTTCCGCGTTGTGCGTTCTGCATCTGGCACAACTTCTGGTAGCATCGAGCCGGTTGCGGAAAACTTTGTACAAATTCCTGGCGCTTCAATTGACGGAACAGAAGAATGGACCCCGAGCTCAGATATATTCGTAAGCGGACGCAAGCTTGAGATCGCCTCGTTCTACATGAGCGACCATGAGGTAACACGCGGAGAATACAAGGCTGTAATGGGAAGCGACCTATGTGGTTCTTATCTTCGAGCTTCTGACAAGGACGGAAAAGAGCTTACAGGTGATGATGCAAAAAACAATCCTGTACACACTGTCAACTGGTATGACGCGCTTGTATACTGCAACACACGTTCTATAAAAGAAGGCTTGACTCCTTGCTATTCAATTAACGGAAAAACAGACCCAAAAGAGTGGGGAAGTGTTCCGGACTTTAGCAGCACTTCGATTGATAACGATGAAACATGGGATGCCGCGACATGCGACTTTACAGCGGACGGTTACCGCCTTCCGACAGAGGCTGAGTGGGAATGGGCTGCGCGCGGCGGCGAAAGCTACACCTATGCTGGAAGCGACAATGTAGATGAGGTAGCATGGTATGAAGTTCTTGATGCGAGCTTTTACTATGGTACAAGAGATGTAAAGAGCAAAAAGGCAAACGGCTACGGACTTTACGACATGAGCGGAAACGTATGGGAATGGTGCTGGGATTGGTGTGGGCGCATATCAAGCGACACTTCAAGTACAGGCCCGGCTTCGGGTTCTATCCGCTGCGGTCGCGGCGGCTCTTGGTACAACAACGCCAGCTACGCGCAGGTTTCCTACCAGGGCGGCAGCTGCCCGGGCAAACGTTTCGACTACGTCACCATCAGCGCCAGCGGCTACAGTCTCTTTGGCTTCCGCCTTGTTCGCTCTTCAATAAATTAGAAAAACTTAAATTGAACGAGGTTAAATAGCAAAATGAATATGAACAAAATTGAATTTGTGGATATTGTTTCAAAGCCAGTCGGCATAACTTACAGTCGTATTCAGACTTTAGGAATTTATTGCTGGCAATATGAAAGAACAGAACGCAGGGCAGCCTTTTTTCTTCCGCGCCTTTCTTTTAACAGCAATAATGAATATCTTGAAAATCTGTATCCCGGAATTTCAAAAAAAGATTTGCAAGGCAAAGGGATTTACACTTCAATATGGAAAATTGCAAAATTCTATAACAAAGTCTCAATCTTAAATCCAGAAGAAATTCTTTATAATGATTTTGCAACTTTAAGCGCATTTAAATGTTGGGTCGAAAATGACTTAAATTTAAAAAGAAAAAAAGAAAAAGGCGAAGAACTCTTCCTTCAAATATATGTTCTTGAAAATGAGTCGCGTTTTGCAAAGTTTAAGTACACAGAAGTTAAGAATCCAACCGCCACAATCTATTACGACTGGAGCGAAATTCCTGAAGAATCTGAAGAAATAAAGAGCAAATAAAACGGCATTCCTAAGCAGAATGGAACAGGCTCTTCCGCAGTGGAAAAGCCTGTTTTTTTGTGCTTTGAAAAACATCAGGCATAGAGAAACTTCTGCGCCTGCTAGAAATATTTACTCTTTAGAAAGACGTGAGACTCCGATTATAAAAACTGCCGGAATCAGCTTGTCGTATTCCCGCGGATATATGAGAGACGTGAGCAATGGAAGCGCAAGAATTGCCGTGAAAATCCAGCCGAATGTTGCTCCGAAAAGAATTTTTACCCAGTGCTGCATTGCGGCTTTCCCAGCTGAAATTCCTTTTTCCTTATATAAGCTGCTCAACTTGCTTTGTGAATGCTTTCGGCTTCTTTCTCTGCTTTTTTCCCATATTCAAGAATAACCTTTAGCATGCTTTTTTCTTCATCAGACATATTTGAAACAACAGTGAACGGCAAGGCAAGAACGGTCTATGTGGCGGATAATTTAAAATCTGTTTACTCTGATATACAATTTTTATTAAATTTTGTTTATTGGACTATACAATTTGGCTTTATACTGTATAATATTGATATATGATAGATTATACAGTTCTGATTGAAATATCAGCAAAAAGAATCATGAATACAAAAGAATCTTTTGTGCGGTCAATTGATAATAAAATTAACTGGAATTCCCGGCTGATTGGAATTAAAGGCGCCAGAGGCTGCGGAAAGGCAACACTGCTTCTTCAGCATCTAAAAAATAATTATATGGATTTAGTTTCTTCAGGAAAAGCTCTCTTTGTAAGCCTTGATAATATCTGGTTTGCAAAAAACTCATTGCTTGATCTTGCTGATTCTTTCTCAAAAAACGGCGGAAAAATTCTTTATTTAGATGAAGTCCATAGATATGAAGACTGGCCTGTGTACATAAAAAATATTTATGATAATTATCCTGAGCTGCAGGTTGTTTTTACAGGCTCATCTCTTCTTCAGATTCTTGATGCGCGTGCTGATTTGAGCCGCCGTCCTGTGATGTACAATATGCAGGGGCTTTCCTTCAGGGAGTTTTTAAATATAAAAACAGGAAATGACTTTCAGGAATTGTCTTTAGAAGAAATTTTGCAGAATCATTCAAGACATGCTTTTGATATTTGCGGAAAAGTAAAACCGTTTGAATATTTTGATGAATATCTAAAGACCGGCTATTATCCTTTTTTCATGGAAGGATTGGATTCTTACTACATGAAGCTTGAGGAAACCGTAAATATGATTTTGGATGTGGAGCTTCCGCTTTTGAGGAAAATAGAAATAGCCTATGTTCCCAAGATTAAGAAGCTTCTGGCGATAATTGCTGAAAGTTCGCCATTTATGCTGAATGTGTCAAAGCTCTCCGGCGCTATGGAGTTGAACCGGGCCACACTGCTTTCATACTTAAAAAGCCTTACGGATGCAAAACTGATTGATTCTTTATTTAAGGATTTAAAAGGGGTAAGTTCGCTTCAAAAACCTGATAAAATTTTTCTTGAAAATACAAACCTGATGTATTTATATCAGGGAGAGAAGGTGGATGAAGGAAATGCGAGGGAAACTTTTTTGATAAACCAGCTTTCTTATAATCAGACAGTGGAATTTTCAGATGCAAGTGATTTCTTTGTAAACGGCAAATATACAATTGAATGTGGCGGAAAAAACAAGACAGGAGAGCAAGTAAAAAATCTGAAAAATGCCTTTGTCGCGGCAGACGGAATTGAAGCTGGCTGCGGTTCTAAAATTCCATTGTGGCTGTTTGGGTTCTTGTATTAAAACTGAAACATAAAATGTGATAGCTTTAGCTTTTAACGCTCATAAAATGTGAAAATATTGTTGAAAAACGCTATTATTATGTGATATATTTCATTTCGGAAGGCAGAATCATGTATTTTAAGAGAAAAATTGATTCCTTTTTGTTGAATTGGAAAAAAGATGTATCGCGCAAGCCGTTAATCATAAAGGGCGCAAGGCAGATTGGAAAAACTAAGTCCATATTGCATTTTGCCAAAAGAGCCTATTCAAATGTCGTATATATAAATTTTGTGCTGGACAAAAGATTCCGCGCAATTGTAAGTGATGGCTATGATGTAGACACTGTAATAAAGAATATTTCCCTTGCTGACCCAAATTTGAAATTTGTTCCCGGAGAGACAATTATTGTTTTCGATGAGATACAGGAATATCCGGATGCGGCCACATGCTTGAAATCATTTAATATAGACAGAAGATTCGATGTTATTTGCAGCGGTTCTATGCTTGGAATTAATTATAAAAAGATTCATAGCAACAGCGTTGGAAACAAAACTGATTATGAAATGTATTCCATGGACTTTGAGGAGTTTTTGTGGGCAAAAGGATATGCTCAGGAACAGATAGATGACATTTTAACCCATATGACAGAGATTAAGCCGTTCAGCGAGACTGAGCTGAATGTGTATAAGGCGTTGTTTCTGGATTACTGTGTGCTAGGCGGAATGCCTGATGTAATCAGAGGGTATATAGAAACAGGAACGTTTTCCGGCTCAACTGCCGTGCAGGAACAGATTAGGCTTGATTACGAGGAGGATGTCCGTAAATATGCGGAAGGATTGGACCAGGCAAAAATCATAAGCGTATACAGAAGCGTTCCCTCCCAGCTGGCAAAGGAAAACAAGAAATTCCAGTTTAATAAGATAGATAAGAATGCCAGGTCCAGGGAATACACCGGCTGCGTTGAGTGGCTGATTGACGCCGGAGTTGTTGCGGAGTGCAAGTGCCTTGGATACCCTGAGCTGCCGCTTAAAGGAAATGTGGAAGAAGGAAAATTCAAGCTGTACTATCCTGATACGGGATTGCTCATCTCTGCGCTTGATGAAGAGGCGCAGGAGGATTTGCGTGTGAATAAGAACCTTGGTGTTTATAAGGGTGCGCTGTATGAAAATTTCGTGGCGGAAGCGTTTGTCAAACAGGGATTAGGATTGTTTTACTATAAGAAAGAAAATTCAACCTTAGAGGAAGATTTTTTTGTCAGGTCCAAAAGCGGATTGCTGCCGGTAGAAGTTAAATCAAACTGCGGCCGCTCAAAATCTTTGGCTTCGCTGATAAAAAATGAAAATTATAGCGATATAAAAAACGGAATAAAGCTTGGCGATTTTAACGTTGGATACGCAAACTGCATTTATACATTTCCATATTTCTGCGCATTTATGATCAAGGCATTTGTTAAAAAAATGGACTAAAAAGCCATGTGATTTCATTGCTAAAAAATCTCAAATTCGGTGCGTAAAACGCACTTTCTCGCCTGCTTTTCTTCCTGTAAAATATTCTACAATAAAACAGTAACTGCTGCTTGACAAATAGAAAAGGGAGAAACACAATCTTGTCAGAACTCAGAACTCAGAACTCAGAATAGCAACACTGTCTTCAGGCGGCTATATAAAGAATAAAATGAAGACCGTTGTGCTGCGGCGTGCAAAAATTTGCGCGCCTGCAGCACAGCGGTCTTTTTTTGTTTAAATCATTTTTCGAAGGAGAAAAAAATGAAGAAATCAAGAATTTTTGCCGCGCTTGCGGCAATGGCAATGGGGCTTGCAGTCTTTGGCTGCAGCGATGGTTCAGGTGATGGAACTATTACTGGCGGTTCGACTTCTGGATCTGCAGTATTTCAGTCAACCAGATTTTATGAAGGAACAATTCAGATTGAATACAAAGCTGACGGCACTTATTTAATGACTTGGTCTTTGGGTGACTATTCTGCGGAAAGAGCTACAAACAAAGGAAAAGGCACTTACACACTGGACGGCACTTTTGAGAACGGCACAATTCATCAGCACCAGACCCACTCGTCAGACACACTTTCTAGTGAATGGGTAGAAGAAGTAGAAGATAACGAGCTTGCTGTAAAAGATGGAAAATTCACGGTAGATATAAATTCGACAACTGTAACTTTTACAAAAGTTGGCTCTTCAAGCTCTTCTGGCAGCGAAACTGGATCAGGAAGCGGCAGTACCGGAGGTTCAACATCCGGCGGCGGTTCTACTTCTGAATCTGCAGTGTTTCAGTCAACCAAATTATTTTATGGAAGAACAATTCAGGTTGACTGTAAAGCTGACGGCACTTTTTTAATGACTTGGTTTTTTGGGGACAATTCTGCGGAAAGAGCTACAAACAAAGCAAAAGGCACTTACACACTGGACGGCACTTTTGAGAACGGCACAATTCATCAGCACCAGACCCACTCGTCAGACACACTTTCTAGTGAATGGGTAGAAGAAGTAGAAGATAACGAGCTTGCTGTAAAAGATGGAAAATTCACGGTAGATATAAATTCGACAACTGTAACTTTTACAAAAGTTGGCTCCTCAAGCTCTTCTGGCGGCGGTTCAGAAAGCGGCAGTACCGGCGGTTCAACTTCCGGCAGCATCGAGCCGGTTGCGGAAAACTTTGTAAAAATTCCTGGCGCTTCAATTGACGGAACAGAAGAATGGACCCCGAGCTCAGGTATATTCGTAAGCGGACGCAAGCTTGAGATCGCCTCGTTCTACATGAGCGACCATGAGGTAACACGCGGAGAATTCAAGGCTGTAATGGGAAGCGATCCAAGCAAAGTCTACGCTTACGACAAGGACGGAAACAAGCTTAAAGGCGACGCCGCAAAGAACAACCCTGTAAGCGGATTAAACTGGTACGACACGCTTATATACTGCAACATTCGTTCTATGAAGGAAGGCTTGACTCCTTGCTATTCAATTGACGGAAAAGCAGACCCAAAAGACTGGGGAAGTGTTCCAAATGATTACAGCAACTACAGTGAGCGTGAGAAATGGGATGCCGTAACGTGCGACTTTGCAGCGGACGGTTACCGCCTGCCTACAGAGGCAGAATGGGAATGGGCTGCGCGCGGCGGCGAAAGCCACACCTATGCCGGAAGCGACACCATAGACGAAGTGGCATGGTATCAAGGCAATTCGGAATCAACTTTCTTCTCAGAAACAAGAGATGTAAAGACTAAAAAGGCAAACGCTTACAGACTTTACGACATGAGCGGAAACGTAAGAGAATGGTGCTGGGACTGGTGCGACCGCATATCAAGCGACACTCCAAGTACTGGCCCGGCGGCTTCGGGCAAGGCCGACGACTCCCGCTGTATTCGTGGCGGCAGTGGTGGCAGCGACGCCGACTTCGCGAGGGTTAACAACAGGCTCTCCGAAGTCCCGAAAATTTCCAGCGGTGGCTTCCGCCTTGTTCGCAACGCCAACTAGCGTTGGCTAGTTCTGCAAGGAAATTATTTTACAGCTTCCGCCTGCGCGGAAGTACGAATCCGCGCAGTAACCCTATATGGGCGCAGAAAGAAGGCGCAGGCCTTGCAAGCGGAGCCGCGGCAGCGTGCGAAGCGGCTAGGCTGGAGCATCCTTTCTGCGAAAAGCTGGTTTAAATCAACGGCATTCCTAAGCAGAATGGAACAGGCTCGGCTTGCGCTGGAACTATTAGTAAAAAAATCAACAAAAATCATAACAATTTTCGATTGTAATCAATAAATATTATAATTTTTGTTGATTAGACTGTTTTATTGCCGTATAATCTTTGATATGAAAGAAATCAAGCGTGATTTGCAGAAAATTCTTGAGGGAAAAATAGGGAGCGGCAAGGTTCTGATTCTGATTGGACCGCGTCAGGTAGGAAAAACTACTCTGCTAAGAAAAATCCTTTCTGAAAATTTTGAAAATAATTCCGTTCAGTATTGGAATTGTGACGAGGTTGAAGTTAGAAAGATTTTATCAGAAGAATCTTCCGCTAGGTTCAAGTCTCTTATAGGAAATTCGAAATTTATTGTTATTGACGAGGCTCAGCGTATTCAGAATATTGGGCTTAAACTAAAAATCCTGCATGATAACTTTCCGGAAGTTCAAATTGCTGTAACCGGCTCTTCTGCCCTTGATTTGTCAAACACCATAAATGAGCCTTTGACCGGGCGAAAGTTTGAATATAATCTTTTCCCTTTTTCTACAAACGAGCTTGTTTCAAATTCAAACATGCTTGATGAAATGAAACAGCTTGAAAATAGGCTCGTCTATGGTTTTTATCCTGATGTTGCAAATAATCCTGGCGGGGAAAAAGAAATTCTTTCCAATATTGTTTCAAGCTATCTTTATAAGGATGTCTTTGAATTTCAAGATATTAGGAAGCCTGCTGTGATTGAAAAGCTTGTCCAGGCCCTTGCTTTGCAGGTTGGAAGTGAAGTTTCTTTCAATGAGCTTGGAAATCTTTTGGGAATTGACACTCTTACTGTTCAAAAATATGTGGATTTGCTTGAAAAGGCTTACGTTGTTTTTCATCTTCACTCATACAGCCGCAATGTTCGTAATGAACTGAAAAAAAGCATAAAGATTTATTTTTATGATAACGGTGTTAGAAATGCTGTCATCTCAAATTTTTCTCCCTGCGATTTGCGTTCCGATATTGGCATGATTTGGGAGAATTTTTTGATAAGCGAGCGTGTAAAAAACAACGCTTTCCATAACAGAAAAGCAAAATACTATTTTTGGCGCACAACACAAAAGCAGGAAATTGACTTTATAGAAGAAATTGACGGAAAATTTTCTGCTTACGAGTTTAAGTGCAATCCTAAAAAGGCGAATGTAAAATGTCCGTTGACATTCTCAAATAATTATCCAGAAATTTCTTTTTCTGCAGTGACAAAAGACAATTATATGGAATTTGTTACTGGTTAGTCAAAATGTCGAGTTTTTAGGAACGTAATCCAAAAACTTGTTGATTTTACCGACTTTTGGGATTATAATCTTAAATATGGAAGAGAAACATAGCTTTGAGCCGGAACTTGTCGTCCGCAGGGAATATCTTGAGCGGCTGAATAATCTTAAGCATAAAAAACTCATAAAAATTGTTACTGGAATCAGGCGGTGCGGAAAATCCACGGTTCTGGAGATGTTCCGCGCTCAGCTTCTGAATGAAGGGGTTGAAGAAAATCAGATTATTTTTCTGAATCTTGAGGAATACGAAAACAAGGACTTGAGGAATCCTGACGCTCTTTACAGCTACATAAAGGAACGGCTGACTTCAAAAATGAACTACATAATCCTTGACGAGATTCAGCGCGTGGAGAATTTTCCTGATGTTGTGGACAGCCTTTATGTCAAAAAAAATGTGGACTTGTATCTTGCAGGTTCGAATTCCTCTCTTCTTTCAAGCGAGATTGCAACGCTCATAAGCGGCCGCTATGTTGAAATCAAAATGCTGCCTTTGTCTTTCAAGGAATTTGTTGTTGCGACAAGACAGGAGGACAATCTTTCCAAAGCCTATAATCAGTATGTAAGCACAAGCTCGTTTCCGTATGTGCTTGAGCTTTTGCAGACTCCGGCGGAGATAAATCCGTATCTTGAAGGAATTTACAACACTGTTCTTGTAAAGGACATAATCGACAGAAAGAAGATTTCCGACACGCCGGTTCTCAAGAGCGTGACGCGTTTTCTGTTCGATAATATCGGGCTTGAGCTTTCATCGAAAAAAATAGCGGACACGCTCACGTCAAGCAGCAGAAAATCCGACCCGAAGACAATCGAAAAATATGTGGGCGCGCTTGAGGAAAGCTTCATCGTGTACAAGGCGGGGCGTTACAACATCAAGGGCAGGGAATATCTTAAGAGCCTTGAAAAATACTATGTGTCCGACATCGGCCTGCGGAATTTCATGCTCGGAAAAAAGGCTATGGACGTTGGTCACATTCTGGAAAACATAGTCTATCTTGAGCTTTTGCGCCGCCACTACGACGTGTACGTTGGAAAAATTGACGATGCGGAAGTTGATTTTGTGGCGCAGACTCAGGACGGAAACACCTACATTCAGGTTGCCACAAGCGTCCGTGACGAGCAGACATTGCAGCGTGAGCTGCGCCCCTTAAAGGCAGTCAAGGACAACTACCCGAAAATGATTCTGACGCTGGACGATGATCCTCCGGGCGACTACAACGGAATAGCCAGAATGAATGCGCTGGACTGGCTGATGGGGGATTGACCTTTGCAAAGGGGATAATTGGTCATTAAACTTTAATGTTTTATCTTGTTGATTGAATTGAGAAGAACCAAGACAATATTTTTTATGCTTTGCGCTTGAACCGGATATTTGCTTAAAATAGGGGAAATTTTTCTTTGTTTTGGTTCGCAAAATCAACTTTTTTTATTCCTTATCAATAAGAAATATTTTGACAGCATAACAGCATGGCATATTTCGGTGCGTAAAACGCACTTTCGCTCCCCCCCCCTTGCCCTGTAAAATACTGCTATATCTGATTTTTATAGGAGTTGTTTTATGAAGAAAATGTTATGCGCAATTGCTATGTGCGCTGCATTGGCAAGCGGAGCGTTTGCACAGGAGGCTGAAGTCTCTGAAAGTAAAAAAAGCGGTTTTGACTATCACAACATCAAAATCGAAGCTGGCGTTCCGTTGGTATTTTTGGGAATAGGTTTTGATGTCAGAGGTTCTTATCAGTTTGATATAAATGAGAACTGGTGGTGGAATGTAGGTCTTGATTGTGATTTTATGGGCTATTCTGTTGCTGCCCCAGGTTTTAATCTGCTTGGATTTGCTTCTGTTGGCTGGAAAACAATTTATTTAACTTACGGACTTGGCGTTGGATTTAGCAAAGCACAGGCAGCATTTATTCCTGTGGATTTAAGATTTGGATGGCAGCCAGGATTTTTGAAAAAAGATTCTGGACTTTCATTTAAGATAGAAGCAGGCCTGTTTGGTATTGCGGCTGCAGTAATAGAATCAATAGGTCTTGAAACAGGTACCACATATGGTGACATAGTATTTATGTCCCCAGTGGGCGTAAATGTCGGAGCTGTGTATAAATTTTAAAATATCGCGCAAGCAAGTGAAAGATGGAGAGATTGTGAAGATGCTAATCGAGTGAATTGTTACGATAGGACAGATATGCCTATGCGCTTGCAATTCACTCGTTCTAAAAAACAGCTGGCATCATAGAAGTTTACCGGCGGCAAGCCGCTCCTTCGCTTGTAAAAAGTTTTGTTTTTGGCGAAGGAGTTTTTTTTAATCGTCCGCATAGCGAATTATCGCCACTTTGCCGGCAAATTCAAATCGCTTTGGAAAACCGTCATAGATAAGATAATAGTTGACAGAAACTTTTACGAAAACCAGGCGCATACGGCATAAAGAGGCAGGTTGTCGAACCGCTTTTCTGCCCTGTAGTTCGACATAGAAATCCTTAAGCCCCGCAATTTTTCATCTTTGTCCAGCACGGCTTTTAAACTTCTTGAATGAAGATTTTCTTCGGCTTTTACTTCTATTGGAAGCACGGCGGAATCTTTTTGGACTACAAAATCAATTTCATTCGTCGAATTTTCGTTGGTATAATAATGAATTGCTTCTTTTCTGCAAGAAGAAATTTGCTGCTCAACATACTGCTCTGTAAATGCCCCTTTGTATTCTTCAAAAATGGAATTTCCCATTATGATGTCCTTTATGGGAGTGTCAGTGAACGCGCCAAAAAGTCCGCAGTCATTCATAAAAAGTTTAAATGCATTGAAATCCTCGTAAAACTTTATGGGCATGGAGATTTTGTTTACCCTTGTAATTTTATGAACGATTCCCGCATCGCAAAGCCATTGGATTGCGTTTTCATATTCTGCCGCCCTGGCTCCTTTTCTTATTGCTCCATACACAAATTTTTTGTTTTCCTTTGCCAGCTGTGAGGGAATTGAATTCCACACAATTCTGATTTTTGCTATGTCCGATTTTGGAGCGTGTTTTGCAATGTCATCATCGTAATCATGAAGAATCGCTTTTTGAATTTTCCTGACTTCAAGCACGTCACCGCTTGCCGCATATTCTTTAACACATTCTGGCATTCCGCCTGTAAAATAATATTGCCGTAAAAGTTCAATAAACGAAGATTTTAAAGAGGCTATGTCGTTCCATTCGCAAGATGATAAAATCTGCGCTTTTTGCTCTTCCCCGACAGCAAGCAAAAATTCTTCAAAATTAAGCGGATAAAGACGAAGCGTATCAACTTTTCCTACAGGAAAGGACTCTCCGTCACGAGTTTTTAGCCCCAAAAGAGAACCTGCGGCCGCAATATGAAACTCGCCCGCGTTTTCACAAAAATATTTCAACGAGCCGAGAGCCTTTGGAAGCTCCTGAATTTCATCAAAGAAAATAAATGTTTTTCCTGGAACAACCGAAGTGTGAGAAATCGCAGAAATAATCCTCAGGATTCTCTTTACATCGTAGTCAATAAAAAGGTCTTTTACTTCCGGATTATTGTCGCAGTTGATTTTAATATAATGCTCATATTCGTTTTTGCCAAATTCGTCTAAAAGCCATGTTTTGCCGACCTGACGGGCGCCTTCCAAAATGAGCGGTTTGCGGTTTTGAGAATTCTTCCATGCGGCTAAATCTTTGTACAGTCTTCGCTTCATAATTTTATTATCACACTTTTCTTGGGATAATTCAATAAAAGCAGCACATTTTTCTTGGGATAAAAAGGGAGAAATCTTACATTTTTCTCGGGATAAAAAACCAGCCTTTAATTTCGGTGCGTAAAACGCACTTTCGCTCCCCCCCCCTTGCCCTGTAAAATAATTCTACTGCAAAATATTCGTTATTTTTCGCAGTAGAAAAATGTTGAAGGAGATAATAATAAAATGAAAAAACATTTTTTTCTAACTCTTGGTTTATTGATGATGACATCAGTAATGTTTACTTCTTGTGGTGGAAAAAAGAAAAACAATGACACCGCTTCTAGTGATTTGGAAAAACAAAAAATTTATGGCTTTTTTACTGGCGAAAACGACTTTAAAAAACGTAAGCCTATTACCGTAAAGGAATTACTAAAGGCAGAGCCGCTTACTGATGCTGACTTTAAAGTTGTTTTTACAAAAGATAAAAAAGGCGTAATCATTACTGATTTTATTGGTAAAGACTTTATTGACAAAAAAACACCTCGTACCTGTTATGTAATTCCTGCAACAATACAAGGCTTTCCTGTTGTAGGAATTAAATCACTTGGACAAATGACTTGTCATGGCGGAACTTTTTCAAAAAGATATCCAAGTGCAATACTTATTCCTGAAGGAGTTAGATACATTGCGGGGCTGTCATCTGGTGTTTCTGAATGTTATACTTTGATTTTGCCTTCAACACTAGAAGTTCTCTTTAATGATGGGATTTATAATTTTGGCCGTCTTGGTTTTGGAACATATACATCATGTGAACTTCCTCCAAATTTAAAGATAATCAGTCAAAGCATATTTGATGGAAGCGCAGGTCCTATAACTAAAGTCACAATTCCGCCGAGTGTTAAGTTTATCGCTGATGGCGCTTTCCGTGGTACTACTTTCCATACACTGAATCATCCTGGACCTTTAAGAGAAATTTCTTTACCAGAAGGGCTTTTGTATATTGGTTCATCTGCATTTGAAAACACAAGAATTTCAAACCTTACAATTCCAAAGAGCGTAAAATGGATTGGAGCGCAAGCTTTCTGGGATTGTGACAACCTTTCTGAAATCAATTGGTCTGATGATTGGACGGTTTGCGCGTCTTCCCTCATAGGCATTGTCGACGACTATTTTGGTTATTATAAAGACTGGGGTGTTGATTGCAGTTATCATGACGGTGGAAACCATGGAATAGACGAATTTGAAAAATCGCTTGCATATTTTTTTTCATGTGGCGAAAAATCAAAGATAGCACAATCGCTTGCATTCCAAGAAAAACTAAAGGATACAAAAATTATAGAAAACAAAGTTCAAGAAATATGGAATTGTCGAGAAATGCTTAATAATGAACTAAATTCTTGTCTGAAAGAATTCGCTACCGATTTAGGCTTCGACAATGAAAAGTATCAGTTTATTAAACAGCAATTCTTTTATGATTTGTAATTTTAGGAAACTGAATTATGCTTAACAAACATATTTTCATAGTTCGTGGTGTTTCTAACAGCGGAAAAACACATACTATCCGTAGCATTGCAGAACGGCTTGTTGTTCGTTATATGGGAAAGCACAAAAATACCAAGAATGTTGTTCCCTTAAAAATAACTGTGGATGTACTTTGGGGTACAGTTTCTGCTAAAGAATTACTGTGCATTATCACCATTGAATGTGACGGCAAAAAGATAGTTATTGGCATTTGTACTGCTGGCGACACTGTAGAAATCATACAGAAAAAAATGCAAGAATTGATTGATACAAATTGCGATGCTATTGTGTGCGGTTGTAAGGGCGTTGAAGATGATTTTGACGATATTTACAATGAAATCGTAAATATCGCAAATAATTACAATGCTCATTCTGAAACCACAAAGCACACAAAAGATGAACCAGATGACCCCATTGATGAAAATGTTGCAGAGTCAATTTTGGATGCACTTTGTAATGTGATTGACAATGAGTTTGGATTTTTAAATGGTAGAAATACATTTATTCATTCCTAATTTGAATTAAAATATATTCTCCACGCAAGCAAGTCTTGCGTGGATTTTTTTTCGGTGCGTAAAACGCACTTTCGCTCCCCCCCCCTTGCCCTGTAAAATACTGCCATATTAATTTTTTAAGGAGTTTCTTATGAAGAAATTTTTAAAAGCATTGGCAGTGCTTGCGGCGGTCGCAGCGCTTGGATTTGGATTCGCATCTTGCTCTAATGGCAATGATGACGGCGGCTCAGGCTCAGGAGCGTTGGCAGCGTTTACTTATACTCAAAGTTATGGAACAGAAACAATTTATTTCTATGCAGATAATACCTGGGAATGTATAGAAACAAAGCCTGCTTTTAACTATACAAGCACAGATTATAAAGGAACGTATGCAATTACTTCTGGAGATTTTACAAACGGAAAGCTGGATTTTACAGTTGTAGAGCATAACGGAACAAAAAGCGGCTGGGAGAAAGTTTCCTTGGAAATCAAGGACGGCGTATTCTATCTTGAGGTATGTGATACTCCAGCTAGAGTTGACGTGAATGACTCTAGTTATGATAAATATGTAAAACAATAGTCCTGCGGCTTAATCCGCTAAAGACTTTGTGAAAGGCTTCCTGTTTTTATGGGAGGCCTTTTTTTATTTAGGATTTATCAAAACCCTAAAAACGGCTGAGCCAAGGCTTTAAGAGAGCGAAGCGAACGTACCTTGACCAAGCCGTATTCCCGGTGCGTAAAACGCACTGAAATTTTTCGCCGGAATTTGCTATACTTTATGAATGATGAACGGAAACACTGCAAAATTCGGCAAAAGGCATTTTTTTATTGTTGCCATTACAATCCTCATTTTCAGCGTGTGCGATTTGCTTGCGGCTTCTTTTTTTCAGGACGTCTTAAAGTCGCCGTTTTTCTTCGACACCATTTTTATGATTGCCGCCCTGTTTTTGTTCGGGCCGCTTGCCTCTCTTATCGAATATCTTCTGTTCATTTCTTTTACCTGCGTAAAGCTTAAAATCCGCGATGGAAAAACTGATTTTGTCTTCTTGTACACGCTTTCCGCGTTCACGATTATTCTTGTTACATGGCTTTTTATCCGCAAAAAGGAAAATCTCAAGAAGGGCGTGAACCTGACCTTTCTGTACATTCTTACCGCTTCGGTTCTTGCAGGGCTTGCGTGCAGCGTTGTTTCGGGCTTGATAAATTGGTTTGCGCAAAAACTGTTCCAAAAAGACTGGTATTTCAACACATTTATTTTTGCCTTCAACGGCGACGAATATATGAATTTCCTTTTTTCCTCAATTATAGGCCGCATTCCCGTCACCGTTTTGGACAGAGTGATTACAACCTTTTCGGGCTTTGGAATCAGCAGGCTGTATAGTAAAATTATGCACGGGGGGGGGTAAAGAGCGGCGGCAGGATGCCGGCTTTGACTCGGTATAGAAAATATGAAAAAACTCCTTTTGCTTCTTACAGTTATCGTTTTTCTCGCTTCATGCGCGCAAAAAGCTCCGGATAAAAACGGCACGGATGCAGTCTGCGGCTTCTGGAACGAATTTTGCGCAATGCAGGACGCCTCCTCTCTTGAGGATTTTATCGGCACGCTTAAACGCTTTGACACTAAATGCTTTAACAGCGACATGGCATTAAAAGAGCTGGCAGAGAATCAGATTGCGCTCTGCATTTCCCTGGCGGAGGGGCTGCGGCCGCTCATTTTGGAAAAAGAAAACCATAAGGAAGAGATTCTGCTTGCTGTTCACGAAATGGACAGGGTTTTTATGAGTTTTCTAAAAAACAAAAACGAATCTCTTGAAGACACGCACCAAAAGCTGTACGAATTCTTCATTTATTTTACGCTTACGATTCTGATTGGCGGAGCTGCTCTTGTCATTCTGAACATGAAGGAAGGGCTTGAAAAAGACAAGATGCTTTACAGTTCGCAGGCCTTTTTGCAGCATTCGATTTTGGTTCAGGAAGCCGAGCGCAAAAGAATCAGCCGGGAGCTCCACGACAGCGTCGCGCAGAATTTGCGGTATGTTTCTCTTCTTGCGGAAAATATTTCTGACAGAGGCACGGCGGCTAAGATTATTGAAACGCAAAACCAGAACATTGAGGAAATCAGAAATCTCTGCTACAACCTGACTCCGCCGAGCATTACAAAAGACAATCTGCTTTCTTTGGTGAATGTCTTTGCAAAAAAGATTTTCGGAGACGCTTTCCAGTTCCGTCTGATTGCGGAAAACGGTGTTGACTTTTCCTGCTTGAATAGCGACGGGCTCTTGAATGTTTACCGGATTGTGCAGGAAGCGCTGCAGAATATAAAGAATCACGCGGGCGCGAACGAAGTCACGGTGTTTTTTAAGAGAAGCGCACCGGAGGCCGGACCTGCCGAAAACGCCGGACAAAAAGCGGCATTGAAAAAGGCATTTCCGGCGCGGGCGATGGCTACAAAAAATCCAGGGAGCCATTTTAAAATCATAATTTCCGACGACGGCTGCGGAATGGACGGGGAGCTTGTAAAAGAGATAAACTGTGCCGTTTTTGAAAAGTCCAAGGAATCCCATTTTGGAGTCCGCAATATCTGCGAGAGGGCAAGGCTTCTCAACGGAAAAGTGACGTTCTCTTCCGCGCCGGATTTTGGAACGCAGATAACGGTGGAGGTGTGAAAAATGGCAAAAACATTTTACATTGTTGACGACCACGAGCTTTTGCGCATCGGCACGATTTCCTACATCGAAAAAAAATCTGGCTGGGTTTGCAAAGGTAATGCCGGCGAGCCTGAACAGGCGCTTTCTGAGCTTTCGCTTTTGTCGGGCGGAAACACGCTTCCGGACCTTGTGATTTCCGACCTTAATTTTTCTGGCGACGACGCGGGCTTTGACTTTATCGCAGAGCTTCACTCGCTTTATCCGGAACTAAAAATCATAGTGTACTCAATGTTCTTTTCGGCAGGAATAGTCCAGACGGCAATTCAAAACGGAGCTGCGGGCTATGTTTCAAAAAACGCGCCGTCGGACGAGCTCATAGAATGCATGGAAAACGCTTTCAGCGGAAAAACTTTTGTCCAAAAAGAATTGCGGGAAAATCTTGTAGAATTCAATTCGTTTACAGACGCGCTTACGCAAAGAGAAAAGCAGGTGATGGCCTTGATTCTGCAAAACTTTTCAAACACGCAGATTGCCGAAAAACTGCAGATAAGACAGCGCGCCGTGGAAAACTATATCTCAAGCATCTACGAAAAAACCGGCATCAACGACAAAAAGGAATTCATCAGGCGGTTTGGAATGTGAAGAAATCCATTTAGGGCATCCTCAAAAATTTTCTGGATTTGGCTTATGGGAGATAAAACCTTGCAGCAGGAAGATGAGGCAGAAAGAAAAATATACCCAGTATGTTGAGTAAATATAGTTACTTTGTTCGGGCAACTTAGTTACTTTATTTTTTATGATATATGAATTAAGTTTCCGCTGCAGGCACAGTTATTGCCGCTCTCGCTTACCTAAAAAATAAGTAGAGTAAAAAATAACCGCCAAGTTTGACCTACTGCGGCGGCTATTATCGCATTTAGTGGAGATAACCCAAAATTCGGGCATTTCCTTTCATTTTATATAACATATTGGTGTCATGCCGTCAACTTCCAGCCGAAATCCGAACATTGAAACTGCGCTTCTTTAAATCTATAATCAGAGCATGAATACTTTTTATGGAATTCTGATTCCTTTTCTTGGAACCACATTGGGCTCAGCCTGCGTTTACTTTCTTGGGAAAAGTTTAAATAAAAATGTCCAGAAATTTCTTTTGGGATTTGCATCTGGAGTAATGGTTGCGGCTTCTGTGTGGTCGCTTATAATTCCTTCAATAGACAGTTCATCTTCAATGGGAAAACTTGCGTTTATTCCGGCGGCAACTGGAACTGCGGCTGGAATTGCATTTCTTTTTTTGCTCGATGTTCTGATTCCGCATCTTCATGTTGACTCGGAAAAACCCGAAGGCTTAAAAGCAAAGCTCAAGCAAAGCACCATGATGTTTCTTGCAGTTACGCTCCACAATATTCCGGAGGGAATGGCGGTCGGCGTTGTCTTTGCGGCGTTTTCTGCGCAGAGCCTGGGATTTGCAGCGGCTGCGGCTCTTTCGGCAGGAATTGCAATTCAGAATTTTCCGGAAGGCGCGATAATTTCAATGTCGCTTGCAGGAAACGGAGAGTCAAAAAACAAGTCGTTTGCGTTCGGAGTCCTTTCTGGAATTGTGGAGCCTGTCGCGGCGGTAATTACAATCCTTCTGAAAAATTTAATAGTGCCTGTCCTGCCTTACCTTTTGTCGTTTGCGGCCGGCGCAATGCTCTACGTTGTTGTGGAAGAGCTGATTCCCGAAGCTTCTGAAAAACCGCACTCGAATTTAGGCACAATCGGATTTTCAATTGGCTTTATTCTGATGATGATTCTGGATGTCGCGCTGGGATAAAAGTTTCTTCTGAATTATTTCATTTCCGCTGGAACTTGCAAGGGACACTTGCCTTTTATTTCATAGCGGCAGTTGCAGCAGTCGTCTCCGTCTCCAAGCGTCTTGGTTCTTGAAAAACCGTTTCCCATATAGTGGGCGACAATGTAGTCAACGGCGCAAATTCCGGGCAGCATTCCTTCCGCGCCATATTTTTTCGCAAGCGTAATAAATCCGCATCTCTTTATGTCAATTTCAAAAGAATTTTTGTTCAGATTTCTGTATTCAATGAGCCAGTCATTTTCATGAAGATTTCCATTCTTTTGATGTTCGATGTGGGACGCGGCTTTTTTTCGGAAGCTTTCAAGATAAATTCTTCCGGCTGAACGAAGAAAAATTTTTGGCACAGTCAAAATCATGCATTCATTCATTTTCCACATCAGGCTGTCGGCTTCTTTTGCGGAAAGTCCAAGATTCCGCATGGATTTGTACCAGGCGATATATGACGGCGTATACGCATAGTTAAAAGAAAAAATGCTTTCCCCAATATCAGGCAGTTCCAAAAGAACCTTTTTAAATACAATGCGAGATTCGGCTTTGAACTTTTTCCAAAATTCCGCGCCATAGTTTTTTATAATAAATCTGCGGCTGCGAAACATTGTAATATTGTAGATAAACCTATAAATATTCACGTTTTTATTCTAGCACAATTTCTTAAAAATAGCAGGAACAAACTGGCTCTAGGTAGCATTTCCAAGCCGGCCGTCAAGTGAAGATGGTTTGCCGTAATTTGCTTCTCCGTTATAGCTCAAGTTTTTTTATTACAGGAACATCATATTCCAATTGTTTTTTATCTATTCGCTATTGTGTATTGCTATTTCGTTTTTCATTTCCCCGAACAACTCCTTCAGATTATCTGCTATTTTAGCTTCAAGAGCGCAGTTTTTTTTGCTCAGGGTTTTAAGCTCTGTGTTAATCTCCAGCATTTCGTCTTTATCAATTCTGCAATGATTCTGCTGTCTGGTGTATAAGATTTTTTATGGTTTTTTGGATGTTCTGCGGAATCGAATCCAAATCTGTTAAAATTGACTTTGTCTCCGGATTAATCTGAATAAACGCTGGCGATTTTGATTTTTCATCCTTTCCTGTAACCAGATATTCAACCGAAACATTCAGAGCCTGCGCGATTTTTACCGCAATGTCGGCAGGGGGAATCACCTGTCGTGCGCTCAGGTAACAGTCCAGAGTTGGCTTTGGAATTCCGGTCGCAACGGCAAGCTCCTTGACCTTCATGTCCTGATAATCAAGCTCTTCCCTCAGATTTTCCCTAAAAGTTTTTGGCATAGTCTTATATTAATAACATTTCATAAATTATCTCTTGTTAATAATGATAAATCATAATATAATCATAAACTAATAATGAGATGTCATAAATTGAGTTATGTAATTCTCATTATTACTCTTGATTTTGGAGAAGATTTTGACCCGACACGCCATTCTCTGCGGCTGTGCGCCTGACGGATTCACGCAGAAAAAAATAAACGAAATGCACGATTTTCTCGCAAGCGAATCCGGCGGCTCTTGGGCGGAAAAGGAAATTATGATTTTCCCGAACGGCGTTACAGAGGCGATGCTTTCTTTTGTGCTTGAGAGGCTCAAGGCGGACAGAACTGAACAAATTCTTCTATATATATGCACTTTGTCGCCGGTTGCGGATGATGATGAGTCTGTGTGGCTTGGCGGCGAGGAAGTGCGGAAAAGCGTGATTGTGGCTTTCTGTGCGGATGGCTGCGGTCAGGTGGTTTATGACTGCGGAAGGGAATTTGTGAGGGAGGAAGAGATAGAGCAGGAAGAAAAAATTCTTGAAAGCAAAATAACTTCACTTTCATTTGCGAAGACGGGAGAGTGATATGAAAAACTATCTCTTTGAGGAAATTCCGCTCGCAGTTCCTTCTGACCTTGCGGAAATGAAATCTGTTTTCTCCCAGATGCTCGATGGTTCCGGGCAGTCTGTAATCTCGTTCATAAATCCCGAAATCTTTTTGGCGCAAGAGAAAAATCCGCTTCTTCATGAATATTTTAAGAGCGCGAAATACAACTTTATCGACGGAATAAACCTTCTGTACGCAATCAACAAAAAACTCGGCACTTCATATTCTACCGTTGACCGCTATCCGGGAACAGATTTTTTTGACTATCTTCCTGACGGCAGAAAAGTGGGCGTCTATCTTTATGGCTCGAAAATCGAAAACCTTGAGGACGCAAAGCTCCGCATAGAAAGCGCGCATTCGAACGTAAAAATAATCGAATGGACTTTCGGCTACACAAAATTTGACGGCGATTTTCTGATTGAAAAAATAAACGCCGCAAAACCCGACATCCTGATTGTATGTAAAGGCTGCCCGCTTCAGGAACAGTGGATTTGGGAAAACCGGCAAAAACTGAACGCAAAAATAATCTTCGGAAACGGCGGTGCTGTCGATTTCTGGAGCGGAAACACAAAACGCGCGCCTGAATTTATGATCCGCCTCGGACTAGAATGGCTTTTCCGACTGTTCGCAAGTTTCTCGTTCAAACGCGTGGCAAGGCAGATGAAGCTGGTGAAATTTCTGGTGAACTATAAGCGCGGGAAATATGATGTGAGGGAAGACGTTTAAATGTCCAATACATCCCGTATTGCAAAAAACACGCTTGCCTTGTACTTTCGGCAGATTCTCATAATGCTCGTGTCTTTGTACACGGTGCGTGTCGTTCTGAATACGCTTGGCGCGGAAGATTATGGAATCTACAATGTTGTCGCCGGCGTTGTCACGATGTTCGGTTTTTTGAGCGGCGCGATGGCGACTGCAAGCCAGCGTTTCTTCTCGTTTGAGATGGGGAGGAAAAACGAAGCCGGGCTTCCGCATATATTTTCTGTAACTCTTACAATCTACGCTTTTCTTTCTGCTGTGATTGTCATTTTTGCGGAAACTTTGGGATTTTGGTTCGTATGCAACAAGCTTGTGATTCCGCTGGAGCGCATGACTGCCGCAAAATGGATTTATCAGTGTGCGGTCATATCATTTCTGTTCACCCTTATGACTACACCGTACATGAGCGCGATAATCGCCCATGAGAACATGAGCATCTATGCGTATGTGAGCATTGCCGAGGCGGTGCTGAAGCTTGCAGTTGCATTTGTCCTGAAAATCGCTGTGGCGGACAAACTGATTCTTTACGGAATACTTCTTTTGTTTGTGGCTGCCATAAATACTGGGCTTTACCGTTTTTACTGCAGGAGGCATTACAAGGAATGCAGATTCAGACTGTCGTGGGATAAGAAGCTGTTTTCCGGGATGTTCAGCTATGTCGGATGGAATCTCTTCGGAAGCTCTGTTGGTGTATTCAAAAATCAGATTGTGAATATTCTTCTGAACCAGTTTTTCGGTTCACTTGTGAATGCTGCCAGGGCGATAGCTTCGCAGGTAAGCGCGGCGGTAACAAGTTTCAGCCAGAATTTCTCAACAGCGATACGTCCTCAGATTATAAAGACTTATGCCGCGGAAGAAAAAGAGGAATGTCTTTCGCTGACTTTCCGCGGCTGCAGGATGACATTTTTTCTGATGTATATTTTTACGCTTCCGCTTTTGCTCGAAATGCCGTTTGTATTGGATGTCTGGCTTAAAAATCCGCCTGAAAATGCCGTACTTTTTGCGCGCCTTGTTCTGATTGATGCTTTGGTTGATTCCGTGAGCTATCCAGTCATGACGCTTGCGCAGGCGACTGGAAAAATAAAGCTTTATCAGAGTGCTGTGGGCGGAATCCTGCTTATGAATCTTCCTGCAAGCTATGTATGCCTGAAATGCGGGCTTCCTGCATACAGTGTTCTTGTCGCTGCAATCTGTATAACTTTTATTGCGTTTGTTGTGCGTCTTTTTATTGTAAAAGTTTTGACAGACTTTTCTATACGAAGTTTCTTAATGAGCGTGTACCTGCCGATTTTTGCCGTTGCAGTTCTGTCTGCGGTTGTTCCTGCTGCTGCTCGCTATTTCATTAAAGGTGAAATTATGAATTTTATTGGCGTTGTCTTCTTGTCCGTCACCTTTGCTTCAGCATCCATCTTGTTTGTCGGAATGAATAAATCAGAACGTGTTTCTGTCTTGAATATGATGCGAAGGAGTTTTTTTGATGCCTAGTCTTCCTTCTTTAAAATGCTCCGGCTGTGGCGTCTGCGAACAGATTTGTCCTAAGTCCGCAATCTCGATGACACCGAATAATGAAGGATTTTTATATCCTGAAGTTGATTCTTCTCTTTGCGTTGAGTGTAGGCTTTGCGAGAAAACTTGCCCGGTTCTGAACGTAAAAAACTCAACTGATTTTTCAGAAAGAAAAGCGTATGCGGCAATCTGCAGCGACGAGAAAATCCGTCTTGAAAGCTCTTCCGGCGGAATGTTCACGGTTCTTGCTGAAAAAGTGATAGCTGAGGGAGGCGTTGTTTTCGGTGCGGAATTTGACAGTGATTTTTCTGTAAGGCACGGCTGGACTGATTCCGTTTGCGGGCTTGAGAGATTCCGCGGGTCAAAGTATCTGCAGAGCCGCACGGAAAGCAGTTTTTTGGAATGCAGAAAATTTCTTGATGATGGAAGAAAGGTCCTTTACACAGGAACACCGTGCCAGATTGCCGGATTAAAGGCGTTCCTAAAAAAGGACTATGAGAATCTTTTTGCCGTTGACGTTATCTGCCACGGAGTTCCAAGCCCCGCACTCTGGCAAAAGTATATAAAATTCCGCGAAAAAAAATCCGCTTCGCGGATTGTGAAAACAGCTTTCAGGCGGAAGAATGACGGCTGGAAGCTGTTTTCACTGTCATTCACTTTCGCGAATGGCAGTGAATACAGGCAGACTTTGACAAAAGATAAATATATGCAGCTTTTCTTAAAAGATAACGGACTTCGAAAAAGTTGCTATGAATGCTCATTCCGCGGAAATAGCCACAAGTCAGATATAACGCTTGCGGATTTTTGGGGAGTTGAAAACCTTGAAAAAGAATTCTTTGACGACAAAGGGACAAGTCTTGTAATTGTTCAAAATGAAAAAGGAAAAAGACTAGTTGATTCAATAAAGAACTCTTGCTGCATAAAAGAAACTGATTTTAGTCAGGCTGTAAAGTTCAATCCTGCATATTTTGAAAGTAAGAAGCGCCCTAAAAAGAGAAATATCTTCTTTAAAAATTTTGAAAGAACAGAAATTAATGAGTTGTACATAAAATTTGGAAAGGACTCTTTTTTTATGAAAACGAAACGTTTTGCAGCAAGATGTTTATGGCATATCCGAAATATAAAAAATAAAAAGGAGGCTCGCTGAAAAGACAATTGATTTTTGATAAGACAACGGTGTTTTCTTGTTGTTTTATATGTTCTTTGACATTTCTATTTTTGATTTGGGGGTTATCAAAACCCAAAAAAACGGCTGAGTCAAGGTTCTGATTTTTGCATAAATTTTTTACCGTTTTACCGTATTGAGGATATTTGTAAAAAATGCTACTTTTATTAAAAAGTATCGCCTTTATGGGCTGAACTTTTTAATAGGAACTCTGCTATGGAAATTAAGCGTGATGTGTATCTGGACAGACTTGTCTCGTCTATGTGGAACGGGCAGGTAAAAGTCATAACTGGAATCAGAAGATGCGGAAAGTCTTATCTTTTGCACGTCCTGTTCAAGAATTATCTGCTTGAAAAAGGAGCGAAGCCAGAGAACATCATCTCTATTGAGCTTGATTTGCTTCGCGACATACGATTTAGAAATCCGCTTGAGCTTTCCTCATTTGTTGTCAGCAGGATTCAGGGCAAGTCGGAAAAGTTTTATCTTTTTATCGATGAGATTCAGCTTTCGGATGAAGTTAAGAATCCTTACAATCCTGAAGGCAAAAAAATCACTTTTTATGATGTTCTGAATGATTTCCGTGAGTATCAGAATCTTGATGTTTACGTTACAGGCTCGAACTCAAAAATGCTTTCATCAGATATTCTTACAGAATTCCGCGGGCGCAGCGATGAAATAAGGGTTCACCCATTAAGCTTTGCAGAATTCTTGTCGGTGTATGACGGCGAAAAATCCGATGCGTTTGAGGAATTCTGTTTTTACGGCGGGCTTCCTTTTGTGCTCTCTAAGAGTGATGAAGCGGGAAAAATGGAGTATCTTTCCACGCTTTTTTCTGAGGTTTACATAAAAGATATTGTTGATCGTAAAAAAATTGAGCGCGAGGATGTGCTTTCCAAGATTCTGAATTTAATCTGCTCTTCTGTCGGCTCTCTTACAAATCCTAAAAAAATTGCTGACACACTCCGCTCAAAAGAGAAAACTGAAATTTCAGACGTTACTGTTTCTTCATACATAAAGCACCTTGAGGATGCGTTCCTGATTTCCGAGGCTAAGCGTTACGATGTTCGCGGAAAGTCCTATTTTGATTTTCCAAGCAAATTCTACTGTGAGGATGTTGGCTTAAGAAATGCGAGAATTGGATTCAGGCAACAGGAGATGACGCATATCATGGAAAATGTGGTTTATAATGAGCTTAAAATCCGCGGATTTCTTGTTGATGTGGGCGTTGTGTATTCAAGGGAGCTGAACCAGAATAAGAATTCTGTGCGTGTTCCGCGCGAGATTGACTTTGTGGCTTCAAAAGGCGGAAAGAAAGTCTATGTCCAGTCGGCTTTTGCGTTGCAGACCGAAGAGAAGACTGCGTCAGAACTCAAGCCCTTTTCGCTCACAGGAGATTCATTCCCGAAAATAATTGTACGCGCCGACATAAGAAAACGCTGGTACGATGAAGACGGCGTTCTGAACATCGGAATTACAGATTTTCTGCTGGACAAAAACTTGTTTTAGAAAGACAAAATTCAAAAATAGAAATCAGATAAAATCAATTATCTTTTCAGCCAAAAAAAAGATGGCTGGAACAAAAAAACTGAAAGTCGGAATACTCACTTTCTGGTGGTCAAACGACAATTATGGTCAGCTTTTGCAATGCTATGCACTCCAGAAATATCTGCGTGACGCAGGACACGATGCCTTTTTAATACGGTATAACTCTCAGAATGATTTTACAAGAAGTCCTGTTTTTATTCGCCTGTTGAAGGCATTGAATCCAATCCTGCTTTTCAAATATTTAAACTATAGAGTTAATTCAAGAAAATCCATTGTGGAAGCGAAACTTCACGATCGGCATTTTGAGGATTTCCGAAACAAATATATTGTCCAGTCAGAAAAAATATATAGCTCATATTCGGAACTGAAAGAAAATCCTCCAGAAGCTGATGTCTATATTGCGGGAAGTGATCAGGTCTGGAATTTCAGTTTTTGCAAGAACATAAAAAAATGTAAAAATCTTATACATGCGTATTTTCTTGATTTTGGAAAATCTGAAACAAAACGAATGAGCTATGCTGCAAGCTGGAGCTGTTCAGATTTATATCCTGATATTATAGAAGAAATCCGTCCTCTTATTGCAAAATTTGACTATGTTTCAGTGCGTGAAAAAGGCGGAATAGAGCTATGCAGGAAATGCGGATATGAGAATGCTGAACTCGTGCCGGATCCGACGTTGCTTTTGAGTGCAGAAGATTACAGAAAAATCTACAGTGAAAATAAAATCAATGTTCCTTATAAGCCTTATCTTTTGCTTTACATGCTCAGTAATGCCTGCGATTTTGATATTGATAACGTTTATGATTTTGCTGCTGAAAAAAATCTTGATGTAATTTACGTAACTGGAAACTCGAAAATTGACAGTTACACAAAAACATTCGCGACAATTCCTGAATGGCTTTATCTGGTAGACAATGCGGAATATGTTGTTACGAACAGCTTTCATTGCTGCGTTTTCAGTTTGATTCTTAAGAAGAAATTTGGTGTTGTTCCATTAATAGGAAAAGTTTTCTCTATGAATGAGCGGATAGAAAATCTGTTCAGACTTTTTGGAATTAAAGGCAGATGGATTAAAAATGGATTTGAGTTTTTGGAAAATGATTATGAAGGTAATGTATTTTCTAATATTAATAATAAAGATTTTCGGAGAATTATTATGGAAAAAACAGCAGTACCTGATAAATTGTATCATTACACATCGAAAACAGGATTTCTAGGTATTATTAAAAATAAAACTCTTTGGGCTTCTGAAATTTTATTTATGAATGATAGTAAAGAAAGTAAGATTCCTTATGAAATATTTGAAGAATTATTGTCTTTAGAAAAAAATTCTGATGTAAAAGAAAAACTAAAAAAGGAAAACGTGACATTTGATTTCAATGATTTTTATAAGTCTTTTGAAGGTTTTGGATATTATGTAATTTCTTTTTCAGAAAAAAAAGATGATTTGAATCAATGGAGATTATATGGAGATAATGCTTCAGGGATATGCATTGAATTCGATACTTCTTATTTATTAGAAACATTAAATAAATGTAATCAAAATAAAATTGACTTGAAAAAATGTATATATAATAAAAATGAACAAATTCTTGAAATTCAAAAATTGATAGATTCTATTAAGTCTGAAAATACTCCAATTTATAGCATTATACCAAAATTATTGAAGTTTTCTACTTATTTCAAACATGAAAGTTTTAAAGATGAGCAGGAGTGGCGAATTGTTATAGAAAATGTAGAAAAAGCTCAAAAAAATGCTAGATGCGGAAAGAATTTGTTTATTCCTTACTGTGAAGTAAAGATTGAAAAAGAAAAATTACCTGTTGAAGACGAAAACAGATATCCATGGCTAGGAAATATTACGCTTGGACCTTGTAATGATGAATTAGCAAAAAATTCTGCTAACCAGGTTTGTCTTTTGAATGGTATTGGATTTAGCAAGAATTTACACAGAGATTTATTGAAATCTGATATTCCATATAGAGGATGAAAATGAATTTTTTGAAACATATCTGCAGGTTTATAAAATATCATCTTTTAAGAATAAAATATTGTTTGCTTTGTAAGTTTAAGAAAAGAGATATAAAAGAATTATTTTCAGATTCAGAAAGTTTTGTTCTGTTTATAACTCATAATTACGGAGGAGGAACTAAGACTTTTGAAAATAATTATATTTCAAATTCTGACAAAAAAATCGTTATTTGCCGTATGATTTCGTATAAAAAAAATCTTTCTATTAAAATTGAAAAAGATGGAAAGAGTTTTTATTTTTCATCTGCCAGATTTGAAATGATTTTGTCATTTTTATTTGCAGAAATTATTTTAAATTCGCTCATAAGTTTTTACAAACTTGAAGAAATTATAAATTTGCTTGTTAAGTATAAAAATAAAAATTCTGATGTGAAATTTACATATATGGTTCATGATTATCACTGTATTTGTCCTAATTTTAATCTAATTTCTGATAATTGGAACTGTAATCTAAAATGTGGGGAACATAAATGTAGTTTTAATGAATTTTCTCATAAATTTATAGGAAATGTAGAACAATGGCGAAATATCTGGAAAAAATTATTCTTGGTTACTGATGAAATACGATGTTTTTCAACGAGTTCTATGAAAATATTGAAAAATGCTTTTCCAGATTTATCAGATAAAAAGTTTAATGTTGTTCCGCATAGCATGGAATATTGCAAATTTACTCCGATAAAAAATATCGAAAATTTTTCTTTTCATATTGGAATTGTTGGAGCTGTTCATTTAATTTTGAAAGGTAGATTTGTTATTCAAGAACTTTTTAAAAGATTACCAGAAGAAATTCCGATTTCTATAATTGGTTCTTCAAAGTATCAATTTGGAAAAATAAAACGGAAAAATATTCGTTTTTTGGGAAAATACAAGCATGAAAATCTTCAAAAACTTGTAGAGAGCGAAAACATATCGATGGAAATTTTTCCATCGATATGGCCTGAAACATTCAGTTATCTTGTTTCTGAACATATTGCAATGAATGTTCCTATAATTTGTTTTGATATGGGAGCTCAATCTGAAAAGGTAAGAACTTATACTAAGGGAATTATTGTAAAAGATATTGATGAGATGGTGAATGTGATAATTAAGAAATTTAATGAAAGAGAAAAAAAATGCTTTATAAAAAAACTTTGACACAAATTTCACAATTTTTCCTTGGCTGCTTAATTTTTATGATGAACATAAATGGAAATAATTTTTTTCATTTAAAAGAGATTTTCTTTGTCCTGTTTGTGGCCTGTTCTTTGCAATATGGAAATTATAAAAAAGTTTTTAATTTTTTATTGATGATTTGTCTTTATCTTTATAGTGCTATTGTAAATCTTTTTACCGAACCTGCTTATCAGTTTAATGCAGCAATTTATAATTTATTAGGGTTTATATATTTATTTTTGCAAGTTTTTGAAGTTGAAGCCTACAAAGATACAATTATAAAAACTTTTTTATCGTCTTCCTTGATTGTGGCTGTTATTTCAATTTTTGTTTGGCTTGTTTGCATGCTTTTTCCTCTTATTTGTGTTGGTTTACAGTTGTTTTTTGAAACTAATAAAACCGATGCGGCGGCTTTTATTTTTATGATTATAGAAAGAGAAATCTTAGGTTTTAGATTTCTACGTGTTTATTATTGTACAGCTCCTTGTATGATTTGTTCGCTCGGTTTTTATTATTTACAGCAATTAAAAAATCCTACGAAGAAGAATTTATTTTTAATTTTGATATATACTTTTGCACTTTTGATAAGCGGAGCAAGGGCAAATATCCTTGTTGTCTGTTTGTTATTCGGAGGTTATGTTTGCTTGAATTTATTGAAACATAAAAAAATTGTTCGAGCTCTTTTTCTTATTCTACTAGCAGGTTCTTTATCATTGGCTTTTCTTTTTATCATGATGGGAGAAAGTTCTGATGCATCTATAAAAGTAAAAGATTTGCATAAAACTTCTTATATGGAGATTTTTTCAGAACATCCTTATAAGACAATTTTTACTGGGTGGGGTGCCGGCTCTGAATTTTATTCGAAAGGTTTTCATAAAATTACAAGTACAACAGAACTTTCTTTCTTTGAAACAATTAGGCGGTATGGAGTTTTATCAACTATTCTGATTTTTATTTTCATTTGGGGACGACCCATTATTTTTTGTTTTTCAAATAAAATGCCATTTGTTTATCAAGTTTATTTTTCTGTAATAATAATTTCATATGTATGCGTTGCATGTACAAATCCTTTTTTGCTTGGAAGCATTGGATTTTGTTCTTTAATCTTTATGGAAGTTTTAATTCAAGATTATTTTAAACAAGGGGGTAATAAATGACCACTATTGAAAATCTTGCTGCTTTTGACCTTGACGGTACTTTGTGGAAAGGCAATTCTCATTATGAAATATTGAATTCTTATTTTAAAACCAATTTTTATAAATCATTTTTATTTCGGCTGTACAGGCATTTCTTTAAGAAAAGTACTTATAACTTGATTTGCAAAAAATATGAAAAAATTCCAAAAGATTACTCTTCCTCATTCTTGCTTGACTTTAATGATGAGACAGTTATGCTGCTGCGCCAAAAACAAAAAGAAGGGTATTGTTGCATAATAGTTTCAAATGCGCCTTTTGAAATTTTATCTTCGGCTGCAAAGTCGCTTAATGTTCCGTATTTAAAAGCTCCTATTGGAAGGAAAAAAGAGGTTCTTGACCAAAATTATGCATATAAAAATCTCTTTGTATGCACAGATAATATTGAAGATATTGACTTGGTTGAAGCTAGCAACTCAAGAAAAATCATCTACACAAATGCTAATAAAAAATTTTTTGTTAGCCGGGGATTTTAAATGAATACAGTCGCACTTGTAACCCTTTATAATCCTGATGAGAAAATTGCAAAACGGATAGAAACTCTTTCAAAGCAGGTTTCAAAAGTCGTTTTGTTGGATAATTCGCCTAATGCGCAATGCGAAAGGTTATTTTTTTCAGCAGAAAACGTTGTTTATCATTTTTTGGGAAAAAATCTTGGGCTGTCTTCGGCATTTAACTGGGCATTGAAAAATCTTGATTTCATAAAACATTCTGACTATGTTCTGTTTTTTGATCAGGATTCTTGTGTTACAGAAAATCTTGTGCATATTCTTGTTTCCGATTTTGAAAAGCTTTCCAGAATTTATAAAGTTGGCTGCATTGGTCCTGTTTATTTTGATTCAACCAAGAAAGAAATCAGCGGAATCAATAAGAGATGTATTAAAATTGATGAAGATATTTATAAAACTTCGGAAATTATAACATCTTCATTGCTTACAACTTATGATGTATTGGAAAAAATCGGCTTTTGGGATGAAACGATTTTTCTTGACTATGCAGATTTTGAATTATGCTGGCGAATGAAAAAATATGGTTTTGAAACTTTTATCTCAAAAAATACAGTTTTAAATCATTCTCTTGGGGTGGGAGTATTAAAATGCCGTCTTGTTTTTAAGGAGATGACATTCAATTATTCTACGCCGCTCAGAGAATATTATCAGACTAGAGCAGCTGTAAAGCTTTTAAAGCGAAATTATGTTCCTTCAAACTGGAAAAGAAATTTTGTCTTTAATCTAACTGTCCGTATTTTCTTTTTTGTTTTTTACCTTCCGCATAAATTCAAGCGGTTAGAATATTTTTACCTTGGATTTTTGCATGGCATTTTATCTAAGAATGGCGAAATAAAAATATCTAAATAACTTTGGAGGCTTTATGTTTTTTATTCCTTTTGTGTTCACAAAGAAGACGCACTATAATTCAGCAAACAAGATAGCTGTTTATTTTATAACTTATCTTATTCCGCTGTTTATGATTTCTTTCTTGCAAAGTTATCCGCAGAATTTAACTTCTGTGTCATTTTATTTAAGTTTTTTTCTGGCTCTTGTTTCCTACGTTAATTTGTATGAAGCTGGCTACATCTATAACGAATGTGAAACTATAAAAAAAGAAAAGAATCCTACAAAAAGGCTTACTGATTTTCAGTTGGAATTTTATGAAAAGCATAAGGCAATTATTTATGCCGAGCGATTTATTGTTTCCATAGCTTTAAATTTATTGCTGTTGTTTTTTATATCAAAAAAATCTGTTTTCTTTTTTTCTGCTGCAGAGCTTGCCACGCTTTTTATTTATTACGTGTATAACAGTGTCCGGGGAAAATTTACTCAGCTTGTTTATTTTTTCTTGAGCGTGATGAAATATTCAAGCTTGATTTTTATAAATTCGGAAAAACTTTCGCTTAGCATTTTTATTGCTGCCATTTTTGTTTTTCCAGTTGTTCGCACAATGGAATACAAGGCGCATTACGGAGCTGATTCCGATGTGAACTTGTTTTTCAGGAAATACATTATAAAATATGATGTTTCAAAAATTACCGTCTTTAGAGTATGGGCAACTTTTATTCTGCTTGCTATTTCGCTCACTTTGTATTTGCTGAATATATGCAGCTTGATTCCGGTAATTTGCTGCGCATATATTTTTATTTATCGGTTTGCCTTGTTTGTCGCTGTAAAATGCGGCGCGAAATTTAAGGGGTATTTGAAAACTGATGGGAATAAAGGTTTGAGATGAGGAGCTGAATTGCAGTTCAATACAGGAAACTGCTAGGAAGGTTTTCACTTTGGATTCGCATTTTCTTTAGAGCCAAGCCGTTCGATATGTGCGTAATGCCTCAAAACTTTTCGTTGTAGGGGAGCCGGAGCTTGATTCCGCAACAAAAGAATATCTGGAATTTGTCAATAAGGAATTCAACATTCCGATTGGTTATCTGCGGATTGAATTGTAAAAAATTAAAAACTTACAACTTCCTGTAAAGAAAACAAATCTTGAAAAATATTCTGTTGTGAGTATGTGAGCTATGTGATTGAATGGGGACATGGGGAATAGAATCTATTATTATTCAGGAATGTTTATTATAATCACATAAAGAGGTGTTCATCATGTCCATATATTTTCCTGAAAGCGAGGAAATTTATTTCAAAAAAACGCGGGAATATTTTAAGGAAGTCATAAGTTCATATTCAAACGAAAATTACCGTTCTGCAATCATCATGCTTTATTCAATTTCTATATGTGATATTCTCTTTAAGTTGCAGGAACTTAAGGATATGTACAACGATTCTATGGCAGCGAAAATCCTAAAGAAAGTCGAATATTTAAGAAATAATAAAGACTGTCTGTCAAAATCAAAATGGGAAAAAGAGCTTGTTGACGAGGTTTATAACGAAACCAACCTCTTGGACTTAGAATCTTATACAAACTTGAATCATCTGTATGATTACAGAAATTTTTCTGCACATCCTGTATTGAATGAAAATTATGAGCTGATAAATCCTACAAAAGAAATAACGGTCGCATTCATAAGATTGACTTTAACCAACATCCTGATAAAACCGCCGATTTTCATAAAAAACGTTCTTGGAATGCTTACGGATGATTTGAATGAAAAAAGCAAAATCTATATCAATGAATATGAAAAACTGCATGATTATCTAAAAAACAAATATTTTTCGAAAATGCCGGATTCCATGAAGTTTAAAATTTTCATAACCTTATGGAAATTCTGTTTCAATAAGCCTGATGATGAATTGCGCATGAAAAATCTGAAAATAAATAGAAAATGCTTGCAGATTTTAACAGAAGAAATCGGAGATGAGATTATAAAGAAAATTGATGATGAAAAAGAGAAGTTTTCCGTCGCAACTGATGAAAAATGCATTTTTAGCTTGATTGTCTATTTGTCGCATTTTCCTAAGATTTATAGTAATCTGGCAGATGATGTGAAGTTGCATATAGATTCTGTTATTGAAAAGAATAGCAATGCAAAGGCGATTTCATGGTTTGTTTGTAATGATTATTCGGCGCATTTAAATATGTTGAAAGTGAATTATTCGTTGCTGCTTACTGAGGAAACTATAGAATATATGGTAAAAACTTATTCCGATTTAGGAAAAGAATCAGAACTTTACGATTTCTTTATTTTTTATTATGGCGACAGCCAGTCATTCGATATGGCTGATGAAAGATTTGATTTTGTAATTGCTCCATATTTGGATAGTTTTATTGCTTCCCAGTTAAAAAAATTGCTTGAATATTGCAATGACAATTCTCAGATTTATAGAAGATGGGCTGCATATTCCTCTAATACGAGATATCAAAAGCAATTTTGCAGAAACTTGGAAAAGACTTTGATTTTTCTGAATACAAGAAATTTGACTTTGATAAATCAATATTGGAAGAAAGGGAAGAAGAGTAGAATTATTGTTTTGGATTATATTATATGTGTAATGATTTTCTTGAAAGTAAGACAGCGAAAACTATTCATTGGTTCATTTCTTTAATTGGGATTATTGTTGCAATTTTTGCTTCAGTTCCACAGATAAAAGAAAGTTTTTATAAACCTTGTCATGAATTGGAACTTATTGTTCTGGATATTAAAATAAACAATACCACTTTTGGTATTCCAGTAATATTTAATAACAAGGGGGATTATGATGAAATTATAACTTCAATTTCTCTTTGGTATGTTGAAATGGTGGATTACGGAGAAAATAATATAAAAATTGCAGAAACTGAAAATATTTATTTTTTGCCAAGAAAAAATATTCAGAAAAAGATTTTTGATATAACGCTAGATGACGAAAATCAGATTATAAAGAATTTGCAATATAAAATTTCGAATAACATTGTTTCTTTTGAAGTGATTTTTGAAGTTCTTACTGAGAATACAGAGCATATAACTCAGAAACTAAAAATAGGAAATATACGATTTGAAGGAGATAAAATGCACTTTGATATGATTACACAGCCTGATTCTATAAATATCGATTTTACTTCTGCAAGTTACAAAAAAACGATACAATCTTTTCCTAGAACAACGGAATATGACCCTTTTCCATTTATCGAACGACATTGAGTTTGGGATTAGATAGAAATTGTTGACTTTGTTTTATCGTTTTTGTTATCATCCATTCTTCACTTCCTCATACATCGCAAGGACATTCGCCTTCCAGTCGACTACGAGTTCTTTCGGTTCAAGCGGAGTGACGTACATTCCTTTTTCCAGAATCCAGTTCAAGACGGGGTAGTACTGGTTGCTTGTGAATGTCATGATTGCCGTCCCGTCGCTCTGTTCCTCGAATTTCTGGTCGTCCGCCCACTTGTACATTCGGATGTAGCAAAGTTTCTCTTTCCGAATTTTCAGTTTGAAGCTGTAGTTTTTTTTTCCGATGAATTTTCCGAAATTGCCTTTGCTGTGCTTTTCAAATTCAAAGTCCAGCGGAAGCTCAAAGGTTTTGTCCAGGATTTTTGGATTCGTGATTGCAGGAAGATTGTATAGCCGAGTTTCCCTGTAAAATTTATTGTAGCAATACAAGCTCCACATTCCCTGAAAATAGACAAGCTGCCACGGCTCGACGGTAACTTCATAACGCCTGCCGTTTTTATAATAGTCGAACTGAATGAGGCGGTTTTTCATCATGGCTTCTTCGATTAGATTCCATAGATTGTCTTCTATTTTGACCGCATTCATTCCGAGAAACACAATCCGGTTTTCAAGTTTTGCCGCGTTCAGTTTTTCGTTTCCGTCCAGCTCGTTTTCAAGGCTTTTGTAGACTTCAATCGCCTGATTGTAAATTGGAGTGTCCTTTACGACTTTAAGCAGATTTGTCATCAGGTGCGCGGCGATAATCTGCTTTTCGGTCGTGAAGCTCGCAATCAGCTCGTCAATTTGCAAAGCCCTGCGGTAATTGGAAAGCGAAAGCCGTCTATTGCCCATAAGTTGGATCTTCCGTTAGTTCTGGAACAGGAAAATTATGAACAATTGAGTGTTGTTTTTTTCCAGTAAAATCAGATTTTCCGGGCGGCAGTCATATCCGTTGTTGTTGATATGGTGAACATGCATTCCCTCTTTGTAATTTGGTAAAAAGGCTGCTGCGACAAAGCGATAAACACAGGTTGTAGAATCAAATTTATATTCAGCCGGTCTTGTATAATCTTTCATTACAAGGTAGCCGCCATATTCTTTTCCCAATTTGTCGCCTTGCTTCATTATTATTCCATAATGTTTTATTCTTCCGAAGTTGCTTGCTGAATATTCTGGTTTTCCGTCTTTTTCATTTTTGTACAATGGAACAGTTTTCCAGTTTTCTTCGGTTTGTATGTTATCTCCATAAACTTGTTTTAATAATTCGTCTGGAATTCTTTCTTTATCACAATTAAAAATTTGCTCGAATTTTTCTTTTATAGATTTACGTTCTTCAATCGGAGCTTTTGCTGTATACTCATTAGCCGAATCTCTAAGTTCTCTGAGCGTAAATGTTTTTCCATCAAATCCTATTACTATCTTAGCAAGACCTTCGTCTAACCGTGGATATTTTGATTTTCCATGCTTTCACCTCACTGTAGTTTCAGCATACACCCTCACGCTGTCATATAATGCAAGTCTGAAAATTATATCACGAAAAACATTTTTTTTGAAAAAAAATTAGACTGTCATTATATGCAAGTAAGCCGTGTTATCATAATTTAAAAGTTGAATAAAAAGTTTTCGTGAAACAAAGTTGGAGGCGAACATGAAAAATGAAATGACTTTTGATGAAATCTATCTTTTGAAGGACAAAGACATTCAGCTGGTTCTAAAGGAAATCGATGTTATGGAGCTGGAATATGCCTTGATGGAAGCGGGTGCGGAAGTCAAGGATGCGTTTTTCCGCAATATGTCAAAACGTGCGGAGCAGATGATAACGGAAGACATGCGGTACAACACGAACGTTTCTCGCAATGATTCCTTGGAGGCGCAGCAGAAAATTCTTGATGTGATATTCGGACTTGAAAAATCTGGAAAAATCAAACTGCTTGAAGAATAAGGTTGAGTCGTCTGGAGAAATCAGGCTTCCGGAAAAATAAGACTTGATTCTTCATTAGAAAATTTCTGTGTATAATTCGTGCGGACTCTGCAACTTCAAGCATGGTTGTTGCGACGCGTTTACCGTACGGAAAATTGTCTTCGCTGGAAAATGAGCCTACAAAAATTCCATTGACCCATCGATTGTTCCTGAAATGTTGCGGGCTGCTATCCTTATCTTTCTTGATTCAAAAAATTCTGAAAGCTGATTTATCTTTTTGTCATTTGCAAAATCACAGAAAGTCAGGACAACCTGAAAGTCCTTTAAGAAGGAATATTGCTCTAAAATTCCGCTCAAAATCTGGAGGTCAATAACCGCTGGAATCGCCAGAAAACATTTTGTGGCGAACGAACCATTTGAAAAGAAATCGTATACAAGTTTTTGCACGTCAAGTTTTCCGCTTGTGTCCACAAAATAAGTTTTGTCCGAACTGTAGATGTAATCTTTCGGAAATTTGCTGATTTCAGCCTTGCATGGAATACTCATTATACGGCAGAGCTTCCGGCACATTTCACTGGCGCAGATATTAAAGCTGTTGAAGGAAAGAACTTCGTATGGCGTTTCAGTCATTTTGCCGTTGCCGTATCGCTTTTCTTCTAGAAGTTTCTGACGCAGGAATTTGAACAGAATATTCGTTTTTCCGCTTCCAGAAGTTCCAAAAAATAAATAAGTTCCGATTTTGTCGTCTTGTTTCATACGAGCATGATAACGCATGAGGCTTGCATATAGTGAGAGTGGGCAGAGATATTTGTCGGAATTGTAGAACACACGAAAAATTTAATCAAAACAAGGAATAGAAAAATCCTATTTTTTCTCCAGTCATTTTGCATATCAATCAATGACAATTCGGCAGAAATGATTTATACTAAAGGCGGATATAAATAGCCCATGTCTGTTTTTAGTAAACTTTTTTATAATCAAAATTCTTCCCGCTCTGAATCAGAAACGGAAAATGAAGGTTCAAAAAACACATTCGCTTCAATTCAAATTTTCCTGAAAAATCTTCTGGCTGCGGACAAATATATTGCGAAAAGCGACTACATAAAATATTTTCTTGAGAATTCGGAGCTGATTGGCTATGTGCAGAAACTTAGCGCGGACGGTTTCTTAAAAGATTACTGCAGGAAAAACGGATTGAAAGTCAAAGATGTTGAAAGTTCTCTTCAGAATATTGAAAAACTCGATGAACTGATAAAATTCCACAATCATGAATTCATTGAGCGCAAGCTGAAATCAGAAAAGGAATATCTTGATTCAATTCTTAAGGAAATCGACCCGGTAATAAATCTTGATGACGACCAGCGCAAGGTCATTCTTACGGACGAGGATTACTGCCTTGTGATTGCAGGCGCGGGAGCTGGAAAAACCACGACGGTCGCGGCAAAGGTAAAATATCTTGTTGAAAAGCAGAATGTAAAGCCGGAGGAAATTCTTGTCGTCTCTTTTACGAACAAGGCTGTAGATGAGCTTAAGGAAAAAATCCAGAAAGGCCTGAAAATCAATTGCCCGATTACAACATTCCATTCGACCGGAAACGCAATTCTCCACAAGCAGAATGATGAAAAGCTCAATATAGTTCAAAACGAGAAGCTGTATTTTGTTTTGGAAGATTATTTCAAGGATTCGGTTCTGCAGAACGAAAGGATTGTAAACGACTTTGTAAAATTCTTCGCCTCTTACTGCGATGCGCCTGCGGATGAAATTGTAGACAAGACAGTTCTGTTCAATAAGATTTTATCATCTTCGTTTTCAACATTGAAAAGTGAGCTTGGCGAATATGAGAAAAAACTGCTTCCGACCGGCTCGAAAAAATATGTAACGATTCAGGACGAGCAGTTGCGTTCAAATGAAGAAGTCCAGATTGCAAACTTTCTGTATCTGAACAATATCGAGTATGAATATGAGCCGCGCTATAAATTTGATATTCCTGGAGCGAAAAAGCCTTACACTCCCGACTTTATAATCCGGCAGAACGGAAGTGAAGCATATATCGAGCATTTCGGTGTTACAGAGGACGGCTACAACAACAGGTACAGCAAAGAAGAGCTTGAAAAATACAACAAGGCAATGCATGACAAAGTTGCCATACACAGGCAACATAACACAAAGTTGATTTGCACCTGCTCAAAATATAAGGACGGAAAGGAACTCACGGAACATCTGAAAATTAAGCTTGAAGAATTCGGCTTTGTTTTGAATCCGAAAGACAACCGCGAGGTTATGAAGAAAATCAGCGCGCAGGATTCAAGTCGCTATGTACGTAAGCTCATAAATCTTATAGACAGGTTCATTTCCAACTTCAAGACGAACGGATATTCCGAAGAAAAATTTGATGAATGGTCTGCAAAATCTACAAATGTGCGGACGAAACTTTTTCTGCGCATCTGCAAGGAATGTTATCTTGAATATCAGAAATATCTGAACCAGCATAACGCAATAGACTTTTCAGATATGATAAACAAGTCGGCAATGCTCTTGAAAGAATCGGAGCAGGTCAGAAGCCAGATAAAATTCAAATACATTATCGTGGACGAGTATCAGGATATTTCACGCCAGCGTTTTGATTTGGTCGGCGCATTGCATGAAAATTCCAGCGCGAAAATAATCGCGGTTGGCGATGACTGGCAGTCAATCTACGCTTTCAGCGGCTCGGACATTACTCTGTTCACAAAATTTTCCGAGATAATGGGATATGCCGAGCTGCTTTCAATTACAAAAACATACAGAAATTCGCAGGAAGTCATTGATATAGCCGGAAATTTCATTCAGAAAAATGCAACTCAAATAAAGAAGACTTTAAAGTCGCCGAAAACGATAAAAGATCCTGTCATAATTTATACTTACGACGGAAAACTGAAAGGTCGCAAGGCGAATGACAGAAGTGGAGCCGCATATAATCTTGCAAAGGCTGTTGAAACCGCAATCGAGCAAATTCTGGAATTCAACAGGCAGGAAAACAAGAAAGATTCTTCTATATTATTGCTTGGCAGATTCGGGTTTGACGGAAAGAATCTTGAGCGTTCAGGCTTGTTTGAATATAAAAATTTCGGCAGCAAGGTAAAATGTGTAAAATATCCAAAACTGAACATAACTTTTATGACGGCTCATGCGTCAAAAGGACTTGGCTACGACAACGTGATTGTCATCAACGGAAAAAATGAGACTTACGGATTTCCCTCAAAAATCGAAGATGATCCTGTTTTGAATTATGTTGTGAAGCGCGACAATTCAATAGAAGCTGCGGAGGAAAGACGGCTGTTTTACGTTGCGATGACACGGACAAAGAATCGGGTGTTTTTTATCGCGCCGGAAGAAAATCCGTCAGAATTCCTTTTGGAAATAAAACATGATTATAAAAATGTGGTGCTGAAAGGCGAGTGGAACGAAGAAATGCAGGAAAATCCGCTCCTGAAAAAATCCTGCCCGATTTGCGGATATCCGCTACAGCACAAATACAAGGTGGCTTATGGCTTGAACCTTTGGATTTGCACAAACGAGCCTGAAATCTGCGACTTTATGACAAACCGCCTTGACTCCGGCAAGCTTTCAATTATGAAGTGTGATTCTTGCGCCGACGGCTATCTGATTGTAAAGTCATCAAAAGACGGAACAAACCATTTTCTCGCCTGCACAAACTACACCGCCAACGGAAAAGGCTGCGGCAACATAGTCTGGAAAGAGGACTTTTACAGAATGATGGGATATGAAGTGGAGAAAAAAAATTGAGTTTTGTGATATGATATTTTTAGGACAAGAAAATTGATATGCTGAGCGTAATATAAGACAAGTATTCGGTTGCATTTTGAAAATAATGATTTTTCAATAAAAGGTGTGAAAATGAGTTTTAATAAACAGAAAAGAAAATATAATTTTGAACGGATAAAAAATCACCCAGTTTTCATTATTATAACAGTAATCTTTACTATTGTTTCAGTTATTGAAGTTTCTTTTAGAGTTCGTACATTTGGACAAGATTTGGTTCCTCATGATTCATACAAGTTTATAACTGAAATTGAAAAAGATTATGTTTTGAGAAGTGTTTATAATCAAATTCTTGCGGAGAATAAAGAGTTAAAATTTAATATTGAAGAAAAAGGCGTACAGATGGTTAATTCTGTTGAATTGGCAAATGCTATTTCTGATTGGAAAAAAGAATATAATTCCCTAAAAAAAGAAAGAGATGGTTTTGAACGAGAGTTGAATAATTGTATAAATCTTTCGAGAGGAGTTTTAGGAGCTGATGAAACTTTATATAAATTAAAAAAGGAAGAACTATTAAGAAAGATAAGTGTTCGTGATGAACAAATTTCCTCCCTCTTAAATTCTTTTGAAAGTATTCAAACTTCTGTAAAATAGTAATTTTATCTTCCGCTTAATATTCTTTCTGCAGTTCCAAAAATTGTATCTTCCTTCAGGCTTGCTCCGGCTTCAAGAAATAGGGGAAGAAATATGTTTATATTATTTTGAACATCTAAATATTTTTGCGGATTCCTCCAAATTTCATTTTGCAGCATTAGCAAGAAATAGACCAGCCAAGTCATGTTTATTTCTTTTTTATGCATATATTCCGAGGCAATATTTTTATTGTCTTTTAAGAACCATTCCAAGCAGTTCCATGCTTTAAAATAAATTGCCCGGCGTATAAAATTATTTGGAAGAAATAGCATATTTCCATTTGGCAACGTAAAATCAGGTGATTTTCCAATTTCTTGCCGTAAGTTTGCCCCTGCGGAAACTAATAATTTGCAGGTTTTAACATCGTCCCATTCACACGCATAAAGCAATGCGGTGCAGCCCTGATTATTTGCAATCGGGTCGCGCATACTGAAGTTGATAAATCCGTCAACATTTGAAGTTCTTTCTATATATAAGTCAACGATTTCATCTGTTTTCTTTTTTATTTCTTCTTTGCGTTTGTCTCGGATTTCTTTTGGAACTGCATTTTTCAGGTTTTTGGAAATTTTCATAATGAATGAAATATCAGAGTCGTGAGAACTTTCTTTTTCTGATTCTGACAGTCCGGGTTCAAACAAGTTTTTATAGTTTATATTTCCTATATTTAGCTTTTTTGCATATTCAACTGGATTATTGAAAAGATATTTTGTCATGAGTGCGAAATATAGCGGTGAAAGTTCGTCTGCTGATATTATAAAGTCGTCTGGAATTTTTTCTGTGCTAAACATTTTATCCAAAAAACGCTTGTTAAGGTCTAAATCCAAAGATTGAATTACGGTTTGCAATGGCGATATTTTTTGTCTGTTTGTCCGCGTGAATAAAGCTTTCTTGTCGGTCTTTTCAAGAATTTGCAAAACAAGAGGCTTTATTTTTTCTTTGTCGTTTCCTCTTAAATATTGAGTTACAATTTCATGAATCGGGTAGCAGTTGTTTGTGCTTGGAATGTTTAGATTTAGCGAAGGATATTTTGATTTATCCAAGTACAATTCAACAATGTCAAAATAGCCTTGGAATATTGCGTTTGAAATTGGAGTGTATGCAACATTATGCGTTGTTGGGAGAATGTTGTTTATTTTTCCGTCTGTGATTTTTAGCAGAGTTTCTCTTGATTTTAAGACTTTCTCATTTTCTGGCGTGTCTGTTGTTTCAATTCCAGAAGCCCTGAATAAATCTTCTTTCTGGATATTTCTTGCACATTCACTTGCTGGAGAAAAGCAGTTCCAGAAATTTTGAAAGCAGTGGTAATACAAATTGTAAGCGTCGTTCATGTCATTTAGCAGAAGGTCGAATGCCAAGCCAAAATCGTAAAAATTTTTTGTTGTCTTGTCTAAAGGCGTTTTTGTGTCTGAATTGTTGTCGGAAGTTTTTTGCAGTCTTGTCCGGGCTTTTGCAGGATTTTGCTTCATGTCAAGATAAACAGAAACAGCTATTGCTTCATGTATAAACTGTTCGGCACTTTTTCCCATAAAATACTTGCCGTTTTCAAAAGCCAGCCCATACCATTTAACAGCATTTTCCAGATGTGCAAGACTTCCTGAGTCCAAATATTTGCACACATAATCTTTTGCGCAGAACCATTTTTCCCAAAAGAAAAATGAATGTGGCAGCTCATTTCTAAGCTCATTTATGTTGTTTTGAAAAATTCTTAAGTTTTTTCGGCAGTTTTTATTCAGCAGACTGTCAAAATATAAAGCTTTTTCTTTAATGTCTTCAAGATTTTGCATATCCACATTTTCATTTATAAATTTTATTGCGCCTTTAATAATATTTTCTGTATCATTCTTTTGATGATTTTTACAGAATAACTCAAGTTTTTGCAAATCTGACTTTTTAAACGACAACCATTCTATTGCATTTTTGAAATTCAAATAGAAATAAAGATTCAAAAAGATGAATGAAAATCTTTTGTCCTTTTTATGAATTGCTTTTAAAAACGGATAAAAAATTTTCCATGTGGGATTTGTATTTTCTTTTTTGCATTTTTGCAAAGCTTTTCGGACGTTCAGCAAAGAATCGGATTCATTGTCGTTTATATTTTCAGCAAGTTCATTGTAAATCTGTTCATATTTTAAGTTATGTTCTGTTATGAATCCATTTATAACTTCGGCAAATGTCGTATTGCTTACAGACTTTATATATTCGATAAAGTAAGGTGTCGGTTGTATTAAAAGGTGACCATAAATAATTTTCTTGGAAAGATTGTTCTGTGTGTTTTCAAAAGGTCCAGTTCTGCAAATTTGAATTATAAATGACCAGATAATGTGTGAATAAAAATGGTGAAAATTACTGAGTTCAACTTCTTCAAAATATTTTCCGTCAAGCGAATTTTTTCTTTCTGTCTTATGAAGCGGAATTTCAAATTCTTTTTCCAGCTCGGAGAAAAACTGGTAAATTCTTTGGAACAATGAATTCTTGTTTGTGTATCGGAATTTTAAATAAGAACCTTTTTCCTTGTAGGCATCGTTGAGTTCAGAATCTGTTACAAATCCTTTTTGTATTAATGCGTCTTTTCCGCAGAGTTCAACTGCAAAATGAGTCAATTGGCTTAACGTAACATTTCCATAAATGATTTTTTGCTGCTCCATATTAGAATTATAGCATAAAAGCAGACTAAAAAAATATTCCCTTAAAAATGGTGTATAAAAGAAACGGGTTTCATTGTAGTTTTTATATGTCTTTGAAAGACAAAATCAATTTTTATAGGAGGCATAATAAAAACTTTGCCTAAAGTGGCGTCAAAGTTTTTATTTGCAAGTTTGCGTTGCAAACTTTATTATCAATTGCAATTTCTCACTATGTTGCGAAAATTGCGTCAAAAAGTCAAATCGAAAGTTGAAATTTTCTCATTGACTTTTTATAGGAGGCCTAATATGGCAAAAGCACACATTTCACCTGCGGACAATGCGGCGAACATTTCAAATGCAAACAAGGGAACTTCCGGACAGAACTTGCAGCGCACTCAGAATCAGGGAAACAGAGGCTGGCAGATGAATCCGCAGAATCCAGCTAATAAAAGCAGCAGTTCATCTAAAAAGAGGTGATGGCGGCAGCATGAAAAGTGATATTTGTTTCAGCCGAAAAACAGGGTTGCCTCTTACCGTGTATTTTTCAGAAGAAGATGCAAAATCTTCCGCATTGTATGAACGGACTGCAAGAGGAAGCGACTTGTATCCATATCAATGTGAAAAATGCGGTTACTGGCATTTGGCTCCGGTATCATCCAAGTTGAATGTTCAAAGAAATGCCTGTTCCTGCTTGGACTCAAATGGAAGGCACAAGGCATTGTATTTGACAAGAGAAGATGCGGAAAAGCAAAGAAAAAAATCAGAGGCGGAACAGCATATTTCGCTAAAGGTTTATAGCTGCAATGAAGGAAAAGGCTTTCATTTGACGCATTGCATGTAATTTAAAACAGGCAAGGCTGCCCTGAAGGAAGTGCGGTTTTGTCTGTTTTTTTTAAGAATAACTTAAAAAGTTCATGAAGTATATTTTCGCATTTACAACCGCTAAAAATGTAAATTTCCTTGATTTTAGCGACTATAACTGATGAAAATTCTGCGCTCGATTTTTCCTGTAACAGAATAATCCACCGGAACATAAGAGATTTTCTGCTTGGGGAGATTTAGTTCAAATATTTTTTAGAATTTTAGAAACTGAACCAATTGTTTTGATTTTTCTGTTATTAAAATAGCGGACTGAATTTGAATACTCGCACCTCCTTTCACCCCTCCAAAATCCACTCCCTTATGTTCTTGCGCACGATTCCGTTTTCGTTTGAGGGCGGAAGCTCGTCCATTGTAAGAATGAGTTTTGGAAAGTTGTCGCCCAATGCAAGGAGCGATTTTAGCGGGCGGATTTCTCTTTCCTTTGTCTCTTCCGAGCTGATTAGGTATGCGACCTGAACGTAGAGCTTTTCGCCGTTTTTTTCTGCAGCGAAGTCAATCTCCGCATCTCCGATTTTTCCGATAAAGACCTTGTAGCCGCGCCGCAGAAGCTCGATGAACACGATGTTTTCCAAAATTCCGTTTATGTAGGTGTCCTTGTAGCCGTGCAGAAAAGTCAGCAGCCCCTGGTCGGCAAGGTAATATTTTTCCATTGTCTCAAGAATTTTCTTGCCGCGAACGTCATACCGCGGAACTTTGTAAAGGACGAGCGCGTTCTCAAGATATTTTATGTCGTTGTAGATTGTCTCAACGGAAAGCGGCCGTCCGCCGGACTTCATGAAGTCGGAAATCCGTTTTGCGGAAAAAATATTTCCTGTGTTGTCGGCGATGTAAATGATGATTTTTTCAAGAACCGCGGTGTCTCGGATTTTGTTGCGTGCAATCACGTCTTTTAAAAGAACCGTCGAATATATTCCTTCCAAGTACGAGCGGATTTGGACTGGATTTTCCATCATGTCCTTCAGTCCCGGAAATCCTCCGAATTCAATGAATTTTCTGAACGCCGTGGCAGAGTCGCTTTCGGAATTGAAGTGCAAAAATTCCCTGTATGAAAGCGGCCAGACGTGAATCAGGACATAGCGACCGCTCAGGTAAGTTGCAAGCTCGGAAGAAAGAAGATTCGCGTTGCTTCCGGTTATGTAGATGTCAGCGTCAATCGTGGCGGAAGAGTAGAGCGAGTTCACAAGTTTTTCCCAGCCGCTGATCTCCTGAATTTCATCCAGAAAAAGATAGAGCTTCTTTCCGCCGGCCGCCTCGCTTTTTGATTTTATAAAGTCGTAGAGTTTTTTTGAGTCCAAAAATTCCGCATTCTCAAAATCTTCCATATTTAATAGAAGAATTTGGTTTTCCGCCGCGCCGCTTTCCAAAATCTTCCGTGAAAGAAGCTCAAGCATGAACGACTTTCCCGAACGTCTTATTCCCTGAAGCACTTTTATTACGGGCTTGTCCTTGTAAAGAGAAATTATTTCGTCAGTTCCGAATCTGTCCAGCGCAATCTGTTTCATTTGTTTCTAGTATAACCGAAAAAGTTTTAAAATTCAATAAAAGTTTCAGGTATAGTGGAAAGTTTTTTATTCCGCATATTTTTTTCTTGCTTTTCCGCCGTATTCGTAGAAGCTGCCGCCGATTGCACTTGAATGGAAAAAAAAATTTTGCTAAATTCCTATTAGAAATTAGCCAAAGACTTTGGAATTTTTGCAATAACATTAGAAGGAGGAAAAATGAGTTTTAAACGTGATATTTATCTCAAACGTTTGATTGTCCGTGAAAAAAACGGCCTTATAAAAATAATCACAGGAGCAAGGCGTGCAGGCAAGTCTTATTTAATGAACAGGATTTTCTGTGAATATCTTAAAAACAAGGGAGTTTCCGAAAATCAAATTATCAAATTTGCCTTTGATTCTGACGAGAACATAGATTTGCTTGATTCATTTTTTCCAGAAGAAGAAACCCGTCTTATGCAGAAAAACGGAACTTATTTAGTAAATGCCAAAAAATTCCGTGCGTTCATAAAAGAAAAAACAAATGAATGTGACAGTTTTTATCTGCTTTTGGATGAAGTTCAGCTGCTTGAAAATTTTGTCGGAACATTAAACAGTTTTTTGCGGCATGAAAATTTTGATATTTATGTAACCGGCTCAAACTCAAAATTTCTTTCATCTGATATTATTACGGAATTCAAAGGACGCGGCTCGGAGGTTCATATTTTGCCTTTGAGTTTTTCTGAATATTGCGAAGGTTTGCATTTAAAACCTGATGAAGCATGGAAGTCATATATTGTAACAGGCGGAATTCCTTTGGTCGCTTTGATGAAAACTGATGAGGAACGTTTTTCTTATTTGAACAATTTGTGCGGGGAAACATATCTAAAAGACATAATTGAACACAACGGAATCAGAAAGCAGTCTGAGCTTGCAGAAACGTTTGACATGCTTTCTTCCATGATTGGCTCGCCTGTAAATGCTTTAAAGCTTGCCAATACTTTTAAAACGCTCACAAAGAAGGAAATTACTGACAGCACGATAACAACTTTTATCGGATATTTTGAAGACGCTTTTTTAGTTTCAAAGGCAAAAAAATTCAATATAAAAGGAAAGAAATATATTTCCTCTCCATTTAAAATTTATTTTGAAGATATAGGAGTCCGTAACGCAAGACTGAATTTCCGCCAGATTGAAGAAACTCACATCATGGAAAACATTTTATATAACGAGCTTCGCTACCGGGGCTTTTTGGTTGATGTGGGCGAGGTGAACATAAATGAAAAAACAGAACGCAGTGATGCCAACGGAAAAAATATCTATGCGCAAAAGCAGCTTGAAGTGGATTTTATAGCCAATTCTGGAAATCAAAAATTTTATATCCAATCAGCTCTTAGCATGGATTCGGCGGAAAAAGAGATTCAGGAAAAAAAATCACTTTACAACATAGGCGATTCCTTTAAGAAAATCGTAATTACAAAAAACAATCTGAAATCTTCTGTCGATGAAAAAGGCATTGTTACAGTAGATTTATTTGATTTTCTACTTAATTTTGATTTTTAACATTCTCCCTTGCTTTTTTCCAATAAAACTTGTCCAAGAGCGTTCGGAGTTTTTGATTCCGCATATTTTTTTCTTGCTTTTCCGCCGTATGCGTAGAAAGTATCGCCGATTTAAAAAGGTGTAATTTTTGCTTGTTTATAATCTTAAAATGGTGTATTCTTTAAGAGAAATTAAAGTCAAAAAGGTGTAAATATGTATCGAAAGGCGTATAAAACTCTCTTAAAATGGAAGCATGAAGAAAAAGGGAAATGCGCCATTATGATTGAAGGCGCTCGCCGTGTTGGAAAAAGCTTTCTTGCGCAGGAATTTGCAGAAAATGAGTATGAATCGTATATCCTCATAGATTTTTTTTCTGCTCCTGATGAAATCAAAGAACTGTTTGAAAAATATCTTTCTGATTTAGACACTCTTTTTATGCGCCTTTCTGCCTATTATTCCGTAAAACTGCACGAACGCGACACGCTCTTTATTTTTGATGAGGTTCAGTTTTTCCCACGCGCCAGAGCCGCGATTAAATATCTTGTTGCCGACGGACGCTATGATTTTATAGAAACAGGCTCTCTTCTTTCCATCAGAAAAAATACACAGGACATTTTAATTCCATCGGAAGAACATCATATACAGTTGAACCCCATGGATTTTGAGGAGTTTCTGCTTGCTTTAGGAAACGACACCTTGATTCCTGTTGTAAAAAATTGCTTTGAAAAGAAAATTCCTATGGGGCAGGCTTTGCATAGAAAGGCTATGGATTTATTCAGGCTTTATCTTATAGTAGGCGGAATGCCGCAAGCTGTAAAAGAATATTGTGAATCAAAAAATTTTGAAAAGGTAGATATGATAAAGCGGGAAATTCTGGAGCTGTATCGTAACGATATTCAAAAGCACGCAAAAGGCTCGGAATTAAAAGCGGAATCTATTTTTGATGAAATTCCTTCTCAGCTTTCTAAGCACGAAAAAAAATTTAAGCTGGCTTCCCTAAAAAAAGATGCAAAAATGCGCAATTATGATGACGCGTTTATGTGGCTTAAAGATTCTAGAATCGTAAACATTTGCTACAATGCTGATGAGCCTAATGTCGCATTAAAAATGAATATGAGCCGCACCACATTAAAATGCTACATGGCAGATACAGGACTTTTAATCAGCCATGCGTTTGACGAAAACGGTCTTGTTGCTGAAGAGATTTATAAAAAACTGCTTTTTGGAAAGCTTGAAGTAAACGAAGGAATGATTTTTGAAAACATTGTTTCCCAAATGCTTACAGCAAGCGGACACAAGCTCTATTTTTATTCAAAGTCTGACAATGAAGATTCAGATTCACGCATGGAAATTGATTTTCTTATTACAAAAAATAAGGTTACTTCGCGTCACAACATTCAGGGAATCGAAGTAAAATCCTCAAAGCGTTATACAATTTCTTCGCTTAACAAGTTCAGGAAAAAATTTGCAGAATATGCTGATAAATGTTTTGTCATTCACACCTCGGATTTTAAGGAAGAAAACGGCATTACCTACTTGCCAGTTTACATGGCAATGTTCTTGTAAAAAATTGATTTTTCACCCTGGAATTTCAACTCTCACTTCTGTTCCGGTTTCCTTGTCTCCAGTCGTGTTTATTCCATATTTCACTCACCGAATTTTTTAATCAGTTCTTCGTGGTTCCTGCAGCCTGTTTTCTGGTAAATTTTGGAAAGATAATTTTCCAGCGAGCGTTCGACAATATTGAGTTCTTTTGTAATCTGGCCGCGGCTCTTTCGCTCTATCAGCTTTTTGAAAACTGTCTGCTCCTGGCGTGTCAGGCCGTCAAAAACACTTTTATACGTAAAAAGCGGGGCTACAAGAGTCTGCTGTACATAAGTTTTGCCGGCAAGAATTGTTTCAATGGCTGAAAAAAGCTCACTCTCAGGGGCGGATTTTAGAACGAAACCGTCGGCATCGCCTTCAAGCGCAAGATATACAATTCCAGGTTTTGCGAACATCGAATAGACAATGACTTTTACAGAAGGAAGATTTGCCTTTACCTCGCGCAGAATATCAAGTCCGCTTTCGTCGCCAAGGAATAAATCAAGAATCAGAATGTCCGGAAGCCTGGATTCATTTGCAAGTTCATAAAGCTTTTTTATGCATTCATTTTTTGAAAAAGCATAGCCGCAGCAGGAATATCTGCCGCGCTCGGAAATCAATCCGCGGATTCCCCTGTTTGTAAGTGTATGATCTTCGACTACAAAAAAACTGACTTCATGTCCCATATTCTAATTCATCCTCTTAAAAATACAGATTTGTGTTCCCTCGCCGTGGGCAGAAGAAACTGAAAATTCGGCTCCAATCAGCTGGCATCTTTTTTTCATTCCGATAAGTCCAAAATGTTTTGCTCCGCCGATTCTTTTGTAACTTGAAAAGCCCTCGTACTGTTCTGCGTCATAATCAAAACCGCAGCCGTCATCACTTATAAAAATGTAAAGTCCTTTTTCTTCATTCTCGCTGGAATTTCTTATAAGAATTACCGCTTCGCCTGCATTCGCATGTTTTATTACATTTGTAAGACTTTCCTGCGCAATGCGGTAAAGGTTCAATATATCATTTTCATTCAAACAGGAAGTGTCTGTGTCGTCAGGCATTGAGATTCTGAATTTTACATCGCAGGTCTGAGCCATAGAAGCGCAGAGATTTACAAGATTTGCCCTTAAATCCTTTTTTGTAATATCAGCCGGCGAAAGATTGTAGCTTATAAGGCGCACGTCTGACAAGGATTTTCCCAATAGCTGAACCGCTTCCGGTATATTTTCCGCGCAATTCTTTTTTTCAAGAAGGGTCCTGCAATATCGTAAATCCTGGGCAATTGTGTCATGAAGTTCCCGTGCAATTCTGGCCCGCTCTGCTTCCTGCCCTTGAATCGTGTACAAAAGATATTCATTGGAATCTTTCAGATTTTTCTTTGATTTTAAAAATCTGATTAAAAGCAGCACGCTTACAAATAAAACTGCAAAAAACAGAATATCAAAAACAATAAAGTAAGTTATGTAGTTGCGAATGATGTCTTCCAGCTCTTCGGCGGTCTGAGTTAGGTTCATATTGTTTTTCTCTCGATATAACGTTCGCAAAGACGATATGCACCGTATCCGGCAAAGGTTGCAATCAGACGGTCGGCAAATGAAATTGGAATCTGCGCCAGAATGCAGGAGGCAAGCAGACTAAAATGATGTTGAGCAAAAGACTTTGTAAAAGTTTTTATCGGATTCATCATGTCTGGCACGTCATAATAAATATAATGGAAATAATCTATAATTCCGCTTGAAATAATTGCGCACAAAGAAGAGAGCAGTGCTATCAAAACCAGATACAAGGCTGTAATCGCCGCGGAAATCTTAAAGTCATCCTTTCTGCGGGCAAAGAGCCAGGTGGAAAAGACAATCAAAATGCCGCAGTCAAAACATAATCAGTGGCTGCCAGCTGCAAGAGGGGTAGACCCGCATTAAAACTTTTTACCGCAGCCTGCTGAATTTACTAGAACATATCTATATACTCTCTTTTAACTTTTTTTCCATGAACATACAAGTGATAATCAGAATAAGCTTTATCACCTTCGGGGTTTGTTGCATATCTTATTTTTTTGCTTAATGTTTTTTGAAGTTGTAATGAATTTTGTAGTGTGCTATCTGGGATTGCAAATAATTTTTCAACTTTTTCGCTTTCGCCTTCTTTGTATGAACTTCCATGGATATTTCCATAGCCATCCATACTAACTATTTTGGGATTAAAATTATTCGGGATAATTATGTCAGAAATCTTATCACCTTTAAAGATATATTCATCATCCAAAGGGGATACTGCTACATATTTTAATGAAGATGGCAAAGAGACAGAAGTCAATTCTTTGCAGTTATCAAATGTGTGTGGCCCTAAAAATTCAAGGCCTTCGTTAAGCTTTACTTCTTTTAGACTAGTGTTACTAAATGCATATGCACTAATTACTTTTAAAGAAGATGGAAAGTTAATCTTTTCAAGGTGGCGACAGTTAAGAAATGCTTTTGCGTCAATTGCAACAAGACCTTCATTAAGCTTTACTTCCCTTAGAGAACTTTTAGCAAATACTGAATTACCAATTACTTTTAAAGAAGAGGGAATGTCTATATTCCTAAAATTCGAACGTGAAAATGCAGACTCGTCGATTTCAACAAGATTTTCTGAAAATTCAATTGTAGGGTAAGAATCAACAGAAAAAAGATCGTAATTTGTATAATCCCATCTATTTTTATCGTTATTCCATATATAAGTAAATAAACATACAATCTTTCCATCATCATTCTGATGATAATATTCACCGACTCCACTAAATGCTTCTTTTCCAATTTTTGTTACACCTTTCATAACAATTTTATTTAAGTTTTCAAAACCGAGAAATGCTTTTTCTTCAATCTCTTTTATACCCTCTGGTATATATACAGAAGTTACAAAGTCATTTGAGTATATTTCATATGAGTCTTTAGTTTTTTCACAGAAACCATTAACTTTCTTTATTTTTGTTACAGGAAGGCCCTGTATAGTCTTTGGAAAAACTAAATCCTCTCTGTGTCCTGTGTAAGATGTAATAGATACACTATTGCCATCATCGTTCAATACAAATGTAAAATCACTTTCAGGACATGGTTCTGTGCCTACTGTAATAGTCTTGTGCACAATCTTTTGACCGCAGCTCGCAAAAGACAGCATCATCATTCCTAGCAAAATTACAGGTGTAATTTTACCAGTTCTTCTTGTCGTTGTTTTCATAAAAAACTCCTTTTCTATTTTTTCTATTTTTGCCTATACAGGCTAACTTTTATTCATCCTTCGGTTCTGTCGCCTAGTTTTTGTCGGCGGCAGACCAAAGAACTAAATCCAATAATTTAAAAGACGGACATTTTTTACAAGACATCTTCTCGACTTTTTTACGCAGAGTTTCAAGTTCAGTCTTGTTTTGGTTGTAATATTCACAGAGAGAGTTGATTGAATCAGGTTCAAATTTTTTAGAGGCAATTCCGGTTGCAGAAAGTACAATTTTTACATTTCTGTCGTAGGCAATGGTGCAGCCTAAAGTACCCAGAAGAATTTTTGAAATAAGCGTGTAGGAAACAGTTTTATCGTCATGATAAGGTCTAAGCGATTTGTAAATTTCATCCCTCAATTCAATAAGCAGGTCAATGCTTTTTTCGACCGTTTCAATCTCGGGATTTCTTAATTCTTTGTATTCTGGTTTTGATAAAATTTCTATAACAGGTTTCAGAATACGCCAGGTGTGTTTCATAAGAAAACTTCCGCGTGCGACCATTCCCCAGTTCGCAAGGTAGATGAAAAGTTCCTTTGCTTTTTGGTCTTCAGAAAGACTCTTGTTTCCAAAAGCATCGTTTAAATCATACCAGGCATAGCCACGGGATTTATCATCAAAACTCTTAAAAATGGTTTCTATATTTGCCTCAAGCTTCTGTATTATGCTTTCCATTATTTTTGCCTCCATTTTTCCGCCTGACTTATATCAGTAGCGAAATTATATGCTGAAAAAAGGAAAGTGTTGTATGAAATTTTTCAAAAAAGATTATGAAACTTCACATAAAAAATTGTGAAAAAATCATAAAACTCAAAGTTTGGGCTAATAAGGAAATTTTACGGCTGAAAACAAGCGTATTTTCAAGCGTAAAATTTTACGGCTGATTTACGATTGGAATTTGATGGTTTCGCTTTAAAACTTCGGGTGTTTTAGTGTGTTTTTCTTGTAAAGTTCGGGTGTTTTAGTGTAAAATATTGCACGTATGAACCGCAATATTACGACTGATTTGATTCAATGGAAAAACAAGGACAACAGAAAGCCGCTTATACTTGACGGCGCAAGGCAGGTTGGAAAAACTTGGGTTTTGAAGGAATTCGGACGCACGGAATTTCAGGACACTGTCTACATAAACTGCGACCAGAATGAAAAAATCCGTGAGATTTTCAGCGGCTCTTTCGATATTCCTTCCATCATTTCCAAGCTGGAAATTTATTCACGGCAAAAGATAGAAAAAAAATCCACACTCATTATTTTTGACGAAATTCAGGAGATTCCGCCGGTTCTTACTTCCCTTAAATATTTTTGCGAGGACGGCCGGGAATACTATGTTGCGGCCGCCGGTTCGCTTCTGGGACTGAGCCTTCATGCCGGGACTGGATTTCCTGTCGGTAAAGTTGACTTGTTTCATCTATATCCGATGAGTTTTTCGGAATTTGTCCTTGCGGTGCGTGGCGAGAATCTTTGCAAATACCTTTTGAATGAGCCGTTTGAAAATCTTGCTTCGTTCCATACTGAATTCAAGGAGCTTCTGCGGCAATACTATTTTACAGGCGGAATGCCGGAAGCTGTCCTTGCGTTTTCAGAGAACCGGAGCGTCGAGGAAATCCGCACGATTCAAAAGGCGATTCTGTATTCCTACGAAAAAGATATTTCAAAGCACGCAGATCCAAAAGACATTCAGCGTATTCACCTTGTCTGGAATTCGATTCCGCATCAGCTTGCAAAAGAAAACCGGCGTTTCATTTATGGCGCGATAAAGCATGGCGCGCGTTCAAAGGATTTTGAGACGGCGATTCAGTGGCTTGTTGAGGCCGGGCTTGTGCATAAAATTTCCAGAATAAAAAAAGCGTGCCTTCCCCTGAAATTCTACGAGGACTTTGATTCCTTCAAGCTTTTTATTTTGGACTGCGGGCTTTTGGGAGCGATTGTTGAGACTCCGCCTGAAAATATTCTGATTGGCGACAATATTTTTGAGGAATACAAGGGCGCATTTACGGAACAGTTTGTCCTTGAGCAGCTTTTGAATCTAAAGAACACATCCTGCTGGTATTTCAGCGCGGACGACTCAAAACAGGAGCTTGATTTTCTGCTTCAAAACGGCAGCAGAATAATTCCTGTCGAAGTAAAGGCCGAGGAGAATCTGCGCGCAAAGTCCATGCGTCAGTTTTCACTGGACAACGGAATACACGGCATCCGCTTCTCAATGTCGCAGTACCGCGAGCAGGACTGGATGACGAATGTTCCGCTGTATGCTGTGGAACGTGTTTTGGAGCTGAATAAATAATCCGTTTGGAGAAATTTATTCGCTGAAATCCGCATCCAAGACTTCATCTTTCTATCTCCCAAACCCCTCCGCAACTTCCGTTAAAAGCCGCACTTTTTCCTGCGGCAGGTTCTCGCATTTTTCTATCAGGTCGTGGTATTTCCTTAAAAAGTGAATCTGGTTTTCGTTTTCCGCGCTGTGGGAACTTTTGTCGGACGGCTGGCTTCCTGTAACAAGATACTCCACCGAAACGCCGAGCACTTTTGCGATTTTTACTGCTGTCTCCGCTGACGGACTTGAGCCCTGTTTCTGCCCCTTGCCTATGTTTGACGCGGTGATTCCGACTTTTTCGGCGAGCGCCTTGTTCGTCATTCCAAGATACTCAAGTTCCGCCGCCACATTGTCCCAAAAAGAATTCATGTTTTCATCATTATGGAATTTTTGCTATTTTGCATTTAATAGTGGAATTTAGTTTATTTAAATGGTATAAATGGAAAATAGTTTATTTTATAACTTTCGATGAACAATTTTCATTTTGCGAGGGGGAAATTCCATGTTAAAAAAAGAAAAGGCTGAAAACGAAAAAACTGAAACCAAAACTGTCGCTGCCCAAAATCCTGTGGCGATTTCTGAAAAATACGGATTTAAAAAACTTTTTTGCGCTGAAAAGGCAAAGAGAATTCCTTCACAAACTTCCATGCGCATAACCGCGCTGCGTTTTCTTCTGATTGTGCTTGTCGTCTTTATCCACAACAATTTTACGGCGGAAGAAATCTTGAAGGGCGCGCTTGAATACGGATACACGCCGTTTGACTACAAAAACGGACTTTTCGGACGCTGGATTCAGATTTTTATTTCGGACGGAATCGCAAGGTGCGCAGTTCCTCTTTTCTTCATGTTCGCCTCATATTTGCAGTTCATGAAAGGCGACTCTTACGGCGTTCTGCTCAAGAAAAAGGCGAAGTCGCTCGTGGTTCCGTATTTTTTGTGGCCGCTTCTGAACATCGGAATTTACGTCGGCTTCAAGCTTCTGATTCAGGCTGTTTTTCCTGCGATGATTGAGCGGAAGAACTGGTTTCCGATGAGCGACTGGGGCGTAAAAGGCTGGCTTCATGCGTTTTTTGGATATGAGAACATGGCGGAAGGACGGACGTTCGGCGGATATGTCGGTCAGCTCTGGTTTGTGCGCGACCTTTTCATTCTGATTGTTTTTTCTCCGCTTCTGCGTCTTGCCGTGCGGAAATTTCCTGTGTGCGCTCTTTTGGCGGTGTCGTTCTTTTATTTTTCGGACACTCGGCCGTTCATTGTGGCATCTCAGGCGCTTTTCTTCTATATATTAGGACTTTTCTGGGCGGAATACAATTTTGACCTTTTCGCATTTGCGGACAGAATAAAATGGAAGGCACTGATTCCGCTTTACCTTGCGCTGTGGCTTGCAACCTGGAAATTCTACGGCGAATATTCGTGCGCGTACTGGTTCATGGTCGCGGCCTCCTGCCTTGTCCTCTTGAAATTTTCCGCAGTTATCGTTTCAAACAAAAAGGCATTTGCGGCGGCAAAGTATCTTGCGGGATTTTCGTTCTGGCTTTTTGCAATCCACATGCCGTTCTTGCTGAACTGCATTCAAGCCTTTTGGCGCAAAATTCTTCCGATGACAAACACATTCTTCTGCATGGCGGAATATTTCGGAGTCTCGGTTCTGGTCATCGCGCTTGGAACAGGATTCGGAATCGTGCTGAAAAAAATCTGCCCTCCGCTGTTCGCGCTTCTGAACGGCGGAAGAGGGTAAAATGCAACGCTGTTAGGTCGTGCGGAAACTTCCCCCTCGCGCCATTCATCATCTATTCATTATGATGTTCGCCGTGATGATTGCATTTTGCGTCCGGATTTCCTTTTAAGGTTCCGCTCAAAAATGATTTTACAGCGTCATCGGGATTTCCTGTGATTCCGGCAATCTGCTTTAGGCCGGCATTGTTCAGAGCGTCAATCGCGCCTTGTCCGCGGTTTCCAAGAATCAAAATTTCAACGCCGAGATTTTTTAGGTAAGCCGCCAAGTCGTGATGGCCAAAGCCACCGTTGTCAATCACCTTTGAGCCTGTAACTTTTCCGTCTTCGATATTGTAAATCTTGAAATTTTTTGTTTTTCCAAAATGCTGAAAAACCGAATCTGTCGAAATGTCGTAAGTTGCCGCGATTTTCATTTTTTTGTCTCCAGTCTGTTTTTTTTAGTCTTCAATCTAAATATAGTCAAATTTCAGAATAAAACAATCCATAAATGATTATACAAGTTGCTAATAAATTTAATAGTAGCTTATAAATTTGCTAATATATTTAATTCTGCAAGTAAATCGGATATAGTAAGCACATCGTACGATTAAATCTAACAGTGAATTATTGACGTAATGTCAGGAGGATTTTTTATGCTTAACGAATCTGTAATCAAATTGCTTAAAAACGGAATGTGGGATTTGGCCACTTGCAGCAACGGCGAGCCGAATGTTGTTCCAGTTGCGTTCAAGGATGTTGCTGAAGACGGCAAGCTTGTTGTCGGCGATGTTTTTCTTGATACAACTCTGAAAAACTTAAAGGCAGACAACGGCAAGATTGCAATTTCTGTTTATGACGCGAAAAGTCTTGAGGGCTACCAGATTAAGGGAACTGCTGAATATTTTACCGAAGGAAAAATTGTTGAGACATTTAAGGAAATGGTTGAAAAAATGTTCAACGGCGCGGCTACTGCAAAAGGCGCTCTTGTGATTACGCCGGAAAAAGTTATTGTTACAACTCCAGGCGCGGAAAACAAAAAGGAACTGTAACTGCAATAGGCAACTAAAGAAAACAGCAGCAACTATATTTTTTCTGCACCTTTAAGTTATAATTAGCATGAAAATTAAATGGACAGCCGGAAAAATTCCGCCTGTCCGTTGGTTTTTTAGCCGAAAGATTCAGGCTGGCTGCAAGAAAAACTTAAAGGTGATTTTTTATGGCAAAATACGAAAAAAAACTCGAGGAAGACATCCGCTGTCCTCTTGAATACGGGCTTACAGTTTTCGGCGGAAAATGGAAGTCCAGGATTATTTGCGTGCTTTCTGCAAAAAAAACGCTCCGCTACAGCGAAATCCGGAAAGAAATGCACAACATTACGGATGCGGTCTTGGCGGCAACCCTAAAAGACTTGATAAATGACGGGATTGTAAACCGAAAATCCTACGACGAAATCCCGCCAAGAGTTGAATATTCATTGTCTAAAAAGGGCGAGTCTGTTGTTCCGATTCTGCAGAACATCTGTAAATGGTCTAATATCTTCTATAAAGAAGATGAGGAAAACAAAATGTCACACTGCCAAAAATGCGATTACCGTAATTGAAAAGGAAACTATGCTTAGGTTTACAGAAGAAAAATGTTTCACTCAGGCTCAAATTCAGGAGCTTTTTTTGTCGGTCAATTGGATTTCAGGAAAATATCCGGAGCGGCTTTTTAAGGCCCTTATGAATTCATCGACGGTTCTGACAGTCTGGGACGAGAGTCGGCTTGTCGCTCTGGCTCGGGTTCTTGATGATTCTGAAATGCTGGCGCAGATTCATTACGTGCTTGTCCATCCGGATTATCAGGGCAAAGGAATCGGCGGAAAAATGCTTGAGCGCATAAAAGAAAAATACAAGAGATTTCTTTACATCGAGGTAATGCCTGAAGACAAAAAAAATGCGTCCTTTTACATAAGGCACGGATTTGCTCTCATGGAAAACGGAGCCGCGGCACAGATTTGCAATTATGGAAACTAGGTTCAAGGAGAGGGCAAAAGAAAACTGATGATTTTCATAATTTTGTTTTTTTATAAGCAAATTGGATATGAATTATCTATATAAATTTATGATATAATTTGTTATTATTTGAATAAGTTTTGGGAGAAATTATGTTTCAGGAATTTTTAGATAAAATATTAGAAGCTTCTAAAACTGGTTCTTTTAAGGAACAGACTAGGAAAGTTGTTGATTATGTCGATTCTCTTGCAGATGAAGATATAAAAAGAATTGTAAAAGAAATCGGGACAATACCAGAATGTATAAGAGCCAGTTCCTCAGAAGAAAAGCTTTTCTCAAAATCTTCTGATATAATTTTGGCAAGATGTTTTAGAATGTTGGGGCTAAAATCAAAGGCGGTTGCTGAGAGAGCGGACAGTGCTGATGTAATAGCCGAAAGCTTGCATCATAAATACAGTTTGGTTGCGGATGCAAAATGCTTTAGAATGAGCCGGACTGCAAAGAATCAAAAAGACTTTAAAGTTGCTGCCCTAAGTAATTGGCGCGGTGGCGAGAATGAATATGCGGTTTTAGTTTCTCCGTATTTTCAATATCCAAAGGCTGAGAGCCAGATTTATAAGACCGCATTGGATAACAATGTTTGCCTGTTGGCATGGGAGCATATTTCCATTCTTTTGGATTACAATATCTCTGAAAATGAAAATTTCTCTTTGGAGACAATATGGAACAGTTCTTCTATGCTAGTCAGAGATTCTAAAATTTCCTATGAAAATGCTAAGTGCTGTTTTCTGCCTAAAATAAATTTCTTCATTGCAAAAAAGATGGGAGTCAGCCTTTCTGACTTTTTGAAACTGCTAAATGAACAGAAGCTGGTCATTGTAAAAAGAGGAAGCTTTGAGCTTGCGTATTGTGAGAATAAAATCGAAGAAATAAAAAGTTATACCTATGAACAGGCAATTTCTGAACTTATAAAAGAAACAAAACTGGAAGAGAAAATTTCTGTAATTAACTCTTATCTTTCAAGTTTGGGAGATATTGATGAATAGAGTTGAACTTGGAGATTCTATAGAACTAATAAAAACTCTCGGTGACGAATCTGTCCATCTTATTCTTTCTGATATTCCGTATGGAATTAATTATGATGAATGGGATGTGATACATCATAATACTAACAGTGCTCTGCTGGGGGCTAGTCCTGCGCAGGCGAAAAGCTCTGTTTTTAAAAGCAGGGGAAAACCTTTAAACGGTTGGTCTGAATCGGATAAGAAAATTTCCAGAGAATATTATGAATGGTGCTTAAAATGGGCGCCTGATTGGTACAGAGTTTTAAAGCCAGGTGCAAGCTGTTTTATTTTTGCAGGACGCAGAATGGCTCATCGCTGTATTTGTGCAATGGAAGATTCCGGGTTTATTTTTAAGGATATGATTTCCTGGGAAAAGGATGCGGCCGCATATCGCGCTCAAAGGGTAAGCTGTGTTTTTAATAGAAGAAATGATATTGAGAACGCTCAGAAATGGGAAGGATGGAAAATCGGAAACTTAAGACCTCTGTTTGAACCGATACTTTGGTTTATGAAGCCTTATCCTATTGGAGGCACGCTTACTGACAATATAATTAATTATGAAGTTGGCGGCTATAATGAGGCTGCGTTAAAACAGTCTGATACCTTAAATTCCGGTTTGGAAATTTGTTCCAACATATTAAAAGTAAAGACGGAAGATTCTGACAGAGGTTTGCATCCTACTCAAAAAGCAGTTTCTTTAATGGAAACACTGATAAAACTGGTTACTAAAGAAAAACAGGTTGTTTTGGATCCGTTTTGCGGTTGCGGAACAACTTTAGTCGCTGCAAAAAATCTGAACAGAGAATATATAGGTTTTGAAATAAACAAGAACTACTACGACAATATTTTAAAACGTCTGTAGAGAGAATATTATTTTCTTATAAAGGCTTTGGAATCCTGCTGAAAAAAAATCCATCCTCCGCTGTTCGCGATTTTAAACAGCGGAAGACGAGAAAATGAAAATCTGCCTTACTCCTGCACAGTCCAGACAAAACCGCTTAAGTCGTAGCCTGCGTTCTTGGCAGTCTGAATGTAGCTTTCCTTTACGTCGGAAGGAATCGTCTTTGTGCGGCTTAAAATCCACAAAAGCTTTTTGTTCGCTCCGGCAACAAGCGCGTAGTTGTATTCTGAATCAAGCGCGATAATTTTGTAGCCGCTGTAAAACGGCCCGAAGAACGACACTTTAAGGCTTCCCTCGTTTTTATTTCCGGCGAATTTCGCTTTCCCCACGGACTGCTTTTCTTTTTGTGCGGCGTAATCGTAGCCTGAATTTACAACCTTGACCGTGCCGTTTTTGTTCAGCGAGTATTCGGCCGTAACATTCTTCAGATTCTTTTCCCATTTAAAGTCAAAACGTCCGATTTCGTACCATTTTCCAAGATACCGCGCAAGCTCAAAATTCTTTACAGGCTCAAGGCTTGCATTGCTTTTTTTGGAGACTGACTGGGCTGAAAGACCTGCAATGCAGCTTAAAACGGCGGCCAAAGAAAAAATCTTTCTGATTCTGCTTTTCATACAAACCTCCATAAAAATCAAAGAAAAAAATCGCATGCAACCTATAAAGAAAATAACCATAAAGATTGATGAAGGCAAGAAAAGAAGCGGAATGTTCAAGGATTTTTTTTGACCACTTTGTAAAAACTTATGCAATTTGAGCAGCCGAGTATACAAATTACATAAGTTTTGATGTGTTTTCCCTAATCCAGATACTTGTCTAAATCCTGATATTTGATTACTGGTTTTACATTTCCTTCTTTCAATTCTCCCCAGCAGAAATCAAGATAGCCTTTCTTTTTTAGCTCGCATAAGTCCATTCCGTTGTATATAACGACCCAATTTCCTTTGTATTTTCCAATGATTGGATAGGAAGTTATCATTTTTTCAGGATTGCTGTTAAAGTTGTTTATTCCCATTTCGGAGCTGTCTGAAACTTTTGTCCAGCCGGTGCCTTTTTGAAGATCGTTTACAAAAAAATCCAATCCGATAAGGTAATTCGGAATCTCGCCTTTTACATCTAGTTTGAATAAGGCATCATTATTTTGTGTGAATCTGATATACCAGTTTCCTCTTCCGCTTGCTGTAGCCTTTGAATATTCCCATTTGCCAACTTTCCCAGATGCGCCTGTCCCAAAAATCATAAAAACTAAAATAAGTGCAACAAAGGCTATTCCAAGAATGCTTGCGATTTTTGTCTTAGCTGATTTTCCGTTGTCTGAAATCATGGCTTTTGTTTCTGATATGTTTGAGTCCTCGGAATTTTCAGAGCTGCTTTTTTCTGATGAGCTGACTGGCTTTAATATAATAGAATGGATTATTGCTATTATTCCCAATAAAAGGCCGTATGCGTACCAAGTCCAGAATTCCTTGCCCTTTTTCTTTGCGACATTCGCAGGAAGATACGCCAAGCCAACTGCCAATATACAGCCGTAAGCAAGAGTTTCGTCTTCCGACGAACAAAGAATTCCGGCTGCGGCAAAAGTGTAAAACGCAATCAAAGCAATCGATATGACCATCCACTTGATTTTCTTCTTCATTGAAATCTCCTAATAGTAAATATGTTTAGTATTATAAATACAATATTTATTAAAAGTCAAACTATATTTATTTGTTTTATCACTAAATTTATTAAAAAATAACTTTATGGATATAGAAGAGCAAGAAAGATATATATGCAGTCAATTGAAAAAGGAGAGGGAAAGAAATGGATTTTCTCAGTTGGAGCTATCCTATGAATCTGGCGTTTCCCAGAATATGATTACATATATTGAAACAGGAAAAAGGACTCCCACATTAAATACAATTTTAAAGCTTTGCAACGCTATGAATATAAGTCCTGCGGTCCTGTTTCCTCAAAGAATCGACAAAAATTCTGCGAAATCTACAATAATCAATCTTATTGAACAATTTATGTAAGAAGATCTTTTTAATATGCAGAAAATTGAAAAATCCGAAGAGTTTCTGTTTTAGAGTGTTTGAAAAAAATTGACCACGATTGGTTAATGTTTTTCGCTTGAACTATTTTTTACCCTTCCAAATCTTTCATCAAAAGAAAATCTTTCAGCCTGATATGCTGCACGGTGCTTGTGGAAAAATCGTTCTCGTCGTTTGTAATCAGGATTTTTTTCCGGCTGTTGTCTGTGGCGGCGAACGGAGCGAATTCTCGTTCGTAGGTTGAATCCTCCGCAACGCTGTAGGCAACCTGCACAAGATATTCCATGTTGCTTTTTGCGGCCAGAAAGTCGATTTCCTTTCCGTCGATGTTCAGGACATTCAGCGAGTAGCCCATAAAGACTAGCTCATTGTAGACGACATTTTCAAGATTGTGTGTAAGGTCGAATCTTCCGTTCGTCTGCCTGATTGAGTTGAAAGCGACATCCTCATCGTAAAGCTTTGTGTAAAAGTCGAGTCGCTTTTTTGCCTTTGTGGAATACTGCGGAATTTTCCGGATGACGTAGGCTTCCTCCAGATAGTCAAGATATTTCATCACGGTGTTCACGGAACATTCGATTTTCTGCGATTTCAGATAATTGTGCACGGAGTTTGAGCTGAAAATCCGGGCGTTCGAGACAAGCACAAAATCTACGAGCTTTGTGAAAATCTCTTCCTTGCGGATTTTATAGCGGTTTATTATGTCGTTAAGGACAATCGTCTGATCAAGGTCGTTCAGATAGCGCAGCATGGACTCATCATCGGGAAATTCAAACCGTTTTGGAAAACCTCCGTAAATAAGATAGTCGTTTATGGAAACTTCTTTGCCAAGCTCAGCCGCATATTCCTGAATTTCCTTATAGACAAAAGGGCGGATTGTGAACGAGACATAGCGGCCGCTCAGCTCCTTTGTGAATTCTTTTGAGAGAAGCTTGGAATTTGAGCCGGTTATGAAAATCGACGTGTTTCCAAGTCGGAGCGACTTGCAGGCGAGATTCCAGTTTTTTACGGACTGAACTTCATCCAGAAAAATGTACCATTTCTCATCAGGCTTTGCTTTGATTTTTTCTTCTATATAATTAATCAGTTCCTCGTCATCTGTGATTTTTGAGGAGACAGAACGAAGCTCGAAGTTCAAATGAATTATCTTCTTTCCCTGTGCCGCAAGCTCGTTTTTCACCTGCTCAAGGACAACCGATTTTCCGCACCGCCTGATTCCCGTGATTACCTTTATCAGGTCGCTTTCATAAAACGGCCTGATTTTTTCTATGTACCGCTCCCTGTTTATCATGCTTAAATCCTACTGAAAACTTTTACAAAAATCAATAAAGTTTTCACTGCTACTGAAAACTTTTGCGGAATTTGAAATAGTTTTCAGTAGAAAAATGGGATTGTCGGGAAAATCTTCGCATAAACTCGCCGAAGAAATTGTAAGTTTTTAAGTCTAAAACTGAAAAACTTCTTGTTTTTTTGAACTTTTTCAGTTAAAATCTGAAAATATGAAAGATGATTTGGAGCTTTTTCGGTCGGTATTTATAGAAAATCTCAAGAAATTCAAGGATGAAAGCATTATAAAGATTCTTTGCGGTGTGCGCCGCTGCGGAAAGTCTACAATCCTGAGCACTTATAAAAAAGAGCTTTTGTCTATGGGCGTAAATCCGCGAAATGTAATTGAGAGGCTTTATTCTTCCATGGAATTTGATGAAAGTTATGACGCTTCTCAGATGAACGCGGACTTGCTTGCTGCAATTGAAAATGCTGATAAAAGTCAGAAAGTTTATCTTCTTTTGGATGAGGTTCAGGAAGTTGAAAACTGGGAAAAGTGCGTCAATTCTCTTTTTGAAAATCGGAACGTGGACATTTACGTTACCGGCTCGAACTCAAAACTGCTGTCCTCTGAAATTTCAACATTTCTTACTGGGCGTTTTGTTCTGATTCCGGTTTACACGCTTTCTTTTCTTGAATTTATGGAATTCAAGAAGACGTATTTTCCTGAATCAGCGGAAAGGACAAAGGATGAATATTTTGACATGTATTTAAAATCAGGCGGTTTTCCTTTTATTGCAAAAACGAATCACAGTCAGGAAGAAAACTATCAGATTATTGACGGAATTTATTCGACGGTTGTAACGCGCGATATTTCAAGACGGCACAATATCTCGAACTTGGAGATGTTCAACCGGGTTGTCAGATTTGTTCTTGAAAATCTGGGAAAGAATTTCAGCGCAAAGACAATTTTCGACTTTTTCAAAAGCCAGCACCGCTCAGTTTCAATTGAGACAATCTACAATTATATTGCCTGGCTTGAGGAAGCGTTCATAATCTACCGCTGCAACCGCTACGATATTCAAGGCAAGGAAATTTTAAAAACCCAGGAAAAATATTATCTTTCCGACATCGGATTCAAATACAGCCAGTTCGGTTATTCTCCAAAATCCGTGGCTTCGGTTCTTGAAAATATAGTTTACTTGGAGCTTCGCCGCCGAGGATTTTCAGTTTACATCGGAAAACTTTATGACAAGGAAATTGATTTTGTGGCGGTCAGGCATGGGCAGAAAATCTACGTTCAGGTGTGCAGAACTCTGCCGGAAGATTCGGACAGGGAAATCGGAAACCTCAAAGCAATAAAGGACAGCTTCCCGAAATACGTTGTTACAATGGATTCCTCCGTCTGCGGAATAGAGGACGGAATAAAAATTGTGCACATCAAGGATTTTTTGAGCGGAGAGTGGTGAGGACGGAAAACCTTGAATTGAAAATTATCCTGCTGATTTTATAAAAAAAACTCCATAAATCATGCTATAATAATCTTGTAATCAGAAACTATGAAAAATCTTTTCTCCATAATTCCGGCAGATTTTTTTAAGCCTCTCGTCAGTAAATATAAAGACCAGTATGCTGACTGTCTTTTGGCGGTTTATAATTCGTACAAATCTGAAATTTCTTATGGAGTTGACCGGGAGTCTGTTGTTTCCACTTTAGCAGAATATTTTAACGGCAGAACAGATGAAATAAGTTTTGATGATGATAACAGTTTTGAAAAGGATTCTAGAAGCAAAGCTCAAAAAACAATCAACTATTTAAAAGATTGCGGCTGGCTTGATTTTGAGGATGAAAAGAATTATCAGCAGAATGTAGTTCTTACAGAACAGGCAGTTCCTTTTATTCGAACGATGAATGATGTCATCAAAAATGAGGAGACTGAATATCAGGGACTTATTTCTCAGATTCATGCGGTTTTACAAAACGAAGAATTGTATTCAAAGCCGTACCAGTTTATTCTAAAAAATGTTGTGAGCAATACAGAGCAGCTTGTTTCAAGTCTGAAAAAACTTAATATTTCAATTAAGAAGCATATTGACCGGCAGACAAAAAATAAGGATCTGGCTTCTGTTCTTGATATGTTTACGGCTTATAATGATGAGATTGTTTCAAAATCGCTTTATCGCTTAAAGACTAGCGAGAATGTCGGAAAATTCAGGCAGTCAATAAAAGTCAATTTGGATAAAATGCTTTCTGAGCCTAAAGTTTTAAAAGATTTGGTTTCCGGCTATATGGAGATTGAGCAGGAATCTGATTCGGACTTAGCCCAAGATAAAATCATAGAAATGATTGTTGATGTAAAAACCGCATTTGAAAATCTTGATAAAATCATTGAGGATATTGACCGTAAAAACAATCACTATATGAAAAATGCGGCTTCAAGGGCGAAATTTGAGCTGGCATCCGGAACAAATCAGGAAGGAAAAATCAATGCGATTTTAAGATATTTGGCAGAAGTTTCCGAAGAGGATGAAACTGTTCCTGATAGCTTGTTCAATGTTTTTGTTCAGAAATATATCTGCGAAGAATCAGTAAAGAAAATCCCGGAAAAGAAATCTTATGCAGAAGTTGCAAGCATTGACACTGCGAAAACTTTGACAGAAGAAGAAAAGTTAATAAAAAAGAAACTGATACTTGATAAGCAAATGGCGCGTATTTACAGAAAGAAAATAGAAAAACTTGTATTGGAGCGTCTTGGAGAAAAGCAGCTGATATTGGCTTCTGATATTCCTGTTAATAACCGTAAGGATTTTGAAAATCTGATTTATATAAGGCTTTTTGCAATTGAATCTTCTATATATATGGTTCAGAGAACAGGGCAAAGAGTGAAAACTGAAAAGTGCGAATTTACGGATTTTGAGATAAGGAGGAAAGCGCCAGCGATGGTAACCCCGGAGTTGTAAGCGTCTTGCCGCTTGCAATGAGCGGCAGCGAAGGGTGGACGTAGCGGCCTTGCAGGGCAAGGTGGTGCCCATAATTTATGTTTGAACAGCTTGAAGTAATCGGAAATTCTAATTCTCAAAAGGAAAAGTTTTCAAGGGCGGCAAATAATCTTTTGAATCACTGCTTTATCTTGAAGAAAAAAGAGGATACGCGTCAGGATTACATTTATATAAAAGACAATAAAGAGCAGTTCAGGATTGTTTTTGATTTGTTTGGCTACGACCTTCGGATTGATGAAGATATTGGGCTTATTTCAATTTCAAACCGGAATGGAACTGGGCGGCTTCAGTTTACAAAATTTGAAAGTATTATGTTTTTGATTCTAAAACTTTTATATCTGGAAAAAAGAAATGACCTTTCAACAAACGGAGACAATGTAACTGTAACAATTCAAGAAATCCGCGACAAATACAATCTGCTGAAAGTTAAAAATAAACAGAAACTTGACAAAGGCTCAGAAAGACAGATTATTGCTCTTTTTAAACGCTACAACATCATCAGGAATCTGACTTCTGATATAAGTCAAGGTGAAACTCGGATAGAAATTTATCCTTCGATTATGATTGCTATTCCAAACGAGGGAATTACGCATTTGTATGAAAGTGTAAAAGAACGGCTGGCGGAATATGAAGTAGGAGATGAAAATGCAGATGATGCAGAAGACTTTGCAGACGAAGAAGCTGAATAGAGTTCGGCTTTTAAACTGGATGTATTTTGGCTATGAAACATTTCCTATAAATCAGGGCTCGGTCTTAATCAGCGGAGAAAATGCCGCCGGAAAATCTACTGTTCTTGATGCGATTCAGCTGGTGCTTACAGGAAATTCTTCAAAGTTCAATAAAGCTGCCAATGAAAATTCAGACCGTGACTTAAAAAGTTATGTCCGCTGCAAAATCAATACAACAGAAAAAACTTTTCTGCGAGAAGGAAATGTAATCAGCAACATTGCTTTGGAATTTTACGAGGAAAAAGAAAACCGCTGGTTTATAATTGGAGTTCACATAACTTCTGGAAATGAAAATGAATCGCCTAGCAAAAGGTGGTACATAGAAAACGGAAAACTGGATGATTTTTCTTTTTTAACAGAAGAAAACAAACCTGCGATGGCTGAAGAATTCCGCAAAAATGGAGAAAAAGTCCGTTATATAAAAACTGTTTCTGAATATAAAGAAAATCTCAGGCACAGGCTTGGAAATCTTGAGGATAAGTTTTTTGAGGTTCTGCTAAAGGCATTGGCATTCCGTCCTGTTGATAACGTAAAGGATTTTATCAACAAATATGTTCTTTCAGAAAAAAATATTGATGTCCAGTCGCTCCGTGAAAGCATTGATACTTTGAATGAATTTGAGCAGACATTAAAAAAGGTTAAGAGGGAACGTGATTCTCTTGAAGAAATTTTTGCCCGGTACACGGAGATAGAAGAAAATGAGCACAATAAAAAAGTAAACGATATGCTCCTGAAAATTATTGACAGGGATTTTCTTGAAAAGAAAAAAGAAGATGGCTTAAGCCAGATTCGCATTGATACGCAAAAACTAAAAAACAAGGCTTCAGAAAAAGAAAATATTGAAAAGCAACTTAAAGAAATAAATGCTAAGCTGGTTCAACTGCGACAGACTTTTGAAGATACTGATTATCATAAACTAACAGAAAAATTGCAGAATTCAATTAATAAACTGTCAGAAGAAAAATTAGATGAAGAAAATCGGAAACAGCAGCTTACAGACTATTTAAGATTTTTAAACAATTATCTGAATATGTTCATAAAAATAAAAGATATTCCTGTAAGCGCGGATGAAGTGAAAAATATCGGGCTTGCCGGTGATGAAAATCAAAAAGCAGAAACTGTTGAAAAACTGGAAGTTTTTGTCAAAAAAGAAATTGAAGGCATCCGTGAAAATAAATATCTTGCAAAAACTGAACGTGAATCAATTTCCAAAAAAATCTTTGGACTTGAAAGAGAAATAGAGTTTTTGGAAAAGCAGACAATTCAATTTCCGGAAGAAACAGAGCGGCTAAAAGCCTGCATACAAAAAGAATTTGAAGAGAAAGAAATTGACTCGCCTGTTTACATTTTTGCAGAACTCTTGTCTATTACAGATAAGCAGTGGACTAATGCTATTGAAGGTTACTTGAATACGCAGCGTTTCTATCTGATTGTAGAGCCTGAATATTACAATCTTGCGCTGGAAATTTATAACGCAAATAAGAAAAGCTACAATCAGGGAATAATAAATTTTAGAAAACTGCCGGAAGTTGAGCCAGATTCAAATTCTTTGGCTATGCTTGTGCAAACTGAAAACCGTTTTGCAAGATGCTATGCAGATTATATTTTAGGAAATGTCATCTGTTGTGAAAGACTTGAAGAACTTGAAAATTATCCTTCGGCAGTCACAAAAGACTGCATGGTTTATAAAAATTATGTTTCACGCAAAATAGATCCTAAGATTTATTCAAAGCCATATATTGGAAAAGACGCAATTGAAGTTCAGTTAAGAAATGCAAAATCGCAGAGAAAAGAGTTGCTTGAAAAACTTCCTGCTTTGCGAGAAAAGCTTAATGTTTTTAATCAGATTGAAAATTCTTATGACCATGTAAATTTTGATATGCTTAAAAATTACATGGATGCGCCAAATAAACTTGAATCTGTAACTATCCGGTTGAAAAAAGAAAAGGAAGAATTTGATAAAATCTCAAAAAATCCGGATATTATTGAACTTCAAAATCAGATTACAGAATATGAAAAAATTGAAACAAATTTATCAGCTGAAAAAGACAAATTAACTGGCGATGAAAGAAGTTTGCAGGATAAAATCAGCACTGCGGAAAATACTTTGCATGAAATAGACGCGCAGCTTGAAAACAAAAAGAAAGAGCTTTCGGGTTTGCAGGATTATCAGGCGGCGACATATAGCGAGGCTTTTGAAAAGTATCAGGGGCTAACAAAAAAGGATGATTTGCCGGCAATAAAAGAAAATTACACAAGGCAGAAATCAGTTTATGATAACCGTGCCAGCCGGCTTCTTAATGGCGAAAAGAATTTTATCGGTCTTTATCAGATGCAGAGCAAATACAATTCGGATTTCAGCAAGGATTTTATTTCTGGGCTTGAAGGCTTTGAGCAGTTCAAAAATCAGTTTGATAAATTAAATGGCTATCAGATTGTCTATTATGAGGAGTCAATCCGTTCTGCCCGCGATAAATGCGAAGATATTTTTAGAAATGAATTCCTTTCAAAAATGAAGGAATCAATTGAAAGCGCAAAATATGAATTTGATAATCTTAAAAAGGCACTTAAAGATATTAAGTACGGCGAAGATACATACAGATTTATTCTTACGCCGAATTCTCAAAAAAGAAATCTTTATAACATGATTATGTCTGATGATAATTTTGGAAGCGAAAATCTTTTTACCGGAAATTTTGAGAGCCAATATAGGGAAGAGATTGAAGAACTTTTTACAAAAATCAAGGCGGGCGATTCCAGCGACCAAGCTATCCGTGAATATACCGATTACAGAACTTATCTTGATTATGATATTGAAATCACCAAGAAAAACGGAACTGTTCAAAAACTTTCCGCAATGGCAAAAAGCAACAGCGGCGGAGAATCCCAGGTTCCTTTTTACGTAATTATGGCGGCTTCTCTTAATAATATTTACAAGAATAATAATTGCGTGCGTCTGCTTTTACTGGATGAAGCATTCAACAATATGGATGAGCAGCGGATTTCAAGCGTGATGAAATTTTTCAATCAGCTTCAGTTCCAGACAATTCTAGTTGCGCCTTCGCCAAAGATTCAAGACATTGAAGAAAATGTAGATTCAGTTCTGACCGTTATGCGCGAAGATACCATAAGTTTTGTAGAGGATTTCAGATATTATGGCGACTAAAATTGAATCAAAAATTCTGAACGCCTTGCTTGATTCTTATGAAAAAAGCAAGACTTTTATCGGGGAAAACAAAAATCAGCAGACATTTAAAATTTCTGTTGCTAGGCTTTTTCCAAAATACGACGATGATTCCGACTTCGCCTTTTATAAAGAAATCAACACAAATCTTGAGTCGCTAAAAAGAAAAGAGCTTATATCATATAAAGCAGAAAGAAGCGGAAAAATAAAAACTGTTTTTTTGGAGCAGAATTCAATTCTGGAAAGTTACAAGTACATAAACAGAATTCCAAAAGCTGATACAAATAGTTTGCTGCTTAAGCTTTGGGCAGAATATGAAAAAAATGATGAAATCTATATTCCGCTTCTAAAATATATTCACGAGCAAAAAAGTCATCTTAAGGAAAATAAGAACGTTCAGTTTTTTGATGGAGAACTCTCTGAATATAAAGATATTCTTTTGGCTGCAAAGGCAATTCTTGAGAACCAGAATGAAATATTTATCCGTGAATTTTCTGTAAAACTTTTTAATAATTCCAAAAGGCTTGAATCAATTGAATCATCTGTGCGTTCTCTTCTATATAATTATGGAGAATATGATGACAAAGAAACCGTTTTGGAAGAACACAATATTATAAAAACCCCGACTTACGTAATGTTAAAAGGAAAAGGAATTTTAAATCTTGGACAGAAAATTGATTTGGAAAAAATCAGCGGAGACATAGGACTTTCAACCCAAAGTCTGCGGGCTCTGCTTTCCGTGGAGCTGAGAGGCGCTTCTGTAATCACAATTGAAAATCTAACGAGTTTTCACAAATATCAGTCGAATAATGAACTCGTGATTTATCTTGGCGGATTTCATAATTCTGTAAAAAGGGATTTTATAAAGCTAGTTTATAAATGCAATCCTAAAGCAAAATTTAAACATTTTGGCGACATAGATGCCGGCGGATTTTATATTCTTGAGCATCTTAAAAATAAAACAGAAATTGATTTTGAGCCTTTTAATATGAACATTGAAACCCTTGAAAAAAACAAAGCTCATTGGATAACACTTACAGCGAATGACAAAAAACGGCTTTGCAATTTGGCAGAAAAATTTCCAGATTACAAAAAAACTACTGACTATATGCTTGAAAATAATTGCAAACTCGAACAGGAAGGGGAAGCGTAAATATAAGATTTGTGAGTTTGTTTTTTGAAAGTTGCTGAAAAAAAACGATTCATAGACTATAAGCTTTTCTTGAAAAACTACTCCTATAAGAGTATTATATAGCTGTGAAAAAGAAGATTTATCATGGTTCAAATAAAATTATAGAAAAACCCATTTTTGGCTTTGAAAAGGCAATAAACGACTACGGATTAGGATTTTATTGCACGGAAGAGCTTGATATGGCTAAGGAATGGGGCGTTTCAAAAAAATTAAACGGATATGCAAATATTTATGAGCTTGAACCCGGCGGATTGACTGTCTTGGACTTGAATTCTGAAAAATACACAATTCTTCATTGGCTTGCAATTCTTCTTGAAAACAGAATTTTTGATATTGGCTCGGCGCTTGCCGAAGAGTCAAAAAATTATCTTCTGAAAAATTTTTCTGTTCCTTACAAGGATTACGATATTGTTACTGGCTACAGGGCAGATGACAGCTATTTTTCATTTGCCCAGGATTTTATAAACGGAGCAATCTCTGTCCGTCAACTTGGAAACGCCATGAAACTTGGAAAGCTAGGCATTCAAGTTGTCCTGAAAAGCAAAAAATCCTTTGACGCAATCAAATTTATTGGAGCTGAAACCGCTGATTGTTCAGAATGGTTCGCAAAAAAAGAATTGCGGGATACAAGCGCGCGACGTGAATATTTTGATGTTGAGCGGAACAAAAGACAGCGCGGTGATTTGTATATTGTTCAGATTCTTGACGAGGAGATAAAAGCCGATGATTCACGCCTACGATAAAACCTATCTTTCAAAGGCTCAGGTCAATCTTGGCTCAATGCTCGATTTTGCTGTCTATGACTTGAAAGAGAAGTTAAGCGGATTTTATAAAAAGTTTCTTTCGTCGGAAATTTCAGCCAGATTTGAAAGAGGCGAGTCATCTGTGATTGCAGGAAAGTCCGGTGTTGAGCTTGCTCTTGAAATTGCCGGTGATTTTTCGCTTGCAAAAAAATACCGGCCGGCCGCGAACAAAAGTCCTGAATACTGGGCTGGCTGGGCATTGGCATATTTTCAATGGCAGACCAATTTGACATTCAAGAAAATAGATTCTCTGATACCGATAGAAGAGATTCTTGGAATGTACAGCCCGTATCATGAGATGGATATTTCTCATTTCTGCGGAAAAATGGCAGAGCTTTATAATTCAAGGAAGCAAAGCACTAATCTAAAATTGCAGAGGCAAAAGTCGGGATTTTCGCAGAAAGAACTTTCAGAAATTTCTGGTGTGCCGCTGCGCACAATTCAGCAGTACGAGCAGAGCCAGAAGAATATAAATTCAGCAAAGGCAGAAACTGTGCTGAAGCTTGCAAAAGTCCTTGAATGTTCCGCGGAAGATTTGATGGAAATAGACTGATAAATCAAGCTGTTTTTTCCGCTTCAAAATCCCGTAAAAAATAAAGTAACTAAGTTGAGCGAATAAAGTAACTATATTTCCAAATATAGTTACTTTATTTTAAAATATAGTTACTATATTTGCCCAACATAGTGGGAATATTTTTACCAAATTTCTTCCTGCCTATGGCCGCATTAAAATTGTTCAGCTTGCTTTTTTTACAGGCTAAAATCGTGCTATAATAAAAGTCTCAACACATTAAAAGAAAACAGAGATTCTGGAGTAATAAATTGACAAGCGATCAGATGATAAATAAAGTCGGCGGCAATATTCAGGAAAAAGCTGCCTTGATTTGGAACGTTGCGAACACACTGGTCGGACTTTACAAGCCTCATGAGTACGGACTGGTTATTTTGCCCATGTGCATCATAAAAAGATTCCACGACTGCCTTTTGCCGGTTCATAAAAAAGTTCTTGAGACTTACGAAAAGATAAAAGCTCTCGAAGTAAAGGACGGATTCCTTTCAAAGGCTTCAGGCTACCAGTTTTATAACACAAGCAAGTTTACTTTTGAAACTTTGGTGGCCGACCCGCTCAACATTGCGGACAACTTTGAGGATTATATCAACGGATTTTCGGACAATGTAAAGGATATTCTGCACAGGATGAAGTTTGAGGACCAGATAAAGACGATGAAGGAAGGCCGGGTTCTTTATCAGGTTATAAGCGATTTTAATTCAGCGAAAGCCGATATGTCTCCTGAAAAAATAAGCGCGATTGACATGGGCTATATTTTTGAGAACCTTGTCCAGCGGTTTTCAGAAAGCTATGACGAGGAGGCCGGGGCGCATTTTACCAGCCGCGACATCATTTACACCATGTGCGACCTTCTTGTAAGCGGAGACAAGAATGCCTTTGGATCTGACGGAATAAGCAAGACTGTTTACGATATGACCATGGGAACAAGTCAGATGCTTACCTGCATGGAAGAGCGTCTAAGGCAGTTCGACAAGGATGCTGTGGTAACGAGCTTCGGACAGGAATTCAATCCGTTTACATTCGGCATCGCGAAGGCAGACATGCTCATCCGCGGCGGCGACCCGGACAATATGCAGTTCGGAGACACCTTGAACGATGACAAATTTTCCGGCTATACATTCGACTACATTATAAGCAATCCGCCTTTTGGAATCGACTGGAAAAAAGAAGCGCCTGACATTGAAAAGGAAAGCAAGCTTGGCGCGAAAGGCAGGTTTGGCGCGGGGCTTCCGCCAAAAAGCGACGGCCAGCTTCTGTTCATGCTAAACGGCGTTGCAAAGCTAAAGGAAACCGGGCGCATGGCAATCATTCAGAACGGCTCAAGCCTTTTCAGCGGAGATGCGGGAAGCGGGCAAAGCGAAATCCGCCGCTACTTAATAGAAAACGACTGGCTTGATGCGATTATTCAGCTTCCGAACGACTCATTTTATAACACAGGAATCGCGACATACATCTGGATTGTAACAAAAAACAAGGATGAAAAGCGGCTCGGAAAAGTCCAGCTGATAGACGCTTCAAGCTGCTACGAAAGCCGACGCAAAAATATAGGCAACAAGCGCGTTGACTTGACGGCAGCCTGCCGCAACATGATTTTAAGGGCCTACGATGAATATTCTGACAAAGACTACGAGGAAAAAACAGAAAACGGAAATTCAATCATCTGCAAGTCAAAAGTCTTGGACAGCGTTGACTTGGGCTATAACAAAATCACCGTTGAAAGTCCGCTTTTAGATGAGAACGGGGAACTCGTAAAGGACAAAAAGGGCAAGGCTCAGGCAGACAGCAACAAGCGCGACTACGAAAATGTTCCGCTTGACGAGGACATAGACAAACATTTTGAGCGTGAAGTTCTTCCATATAACAAAGCCGCCTGGATAGACAAATCAAAGACAAAAGTCGGCTATGAGATTCCATTTACAAGAACATTCTATGTCTACAAGCAGCTTGAAAAAGCGGACGAGATTGCAAGCCGCATAGAGCAGCACGAAAAGTCGTTGATGGAAAAGCTTCGCAAGCTGTTCGGGGAGGAGTAAATGCTGAACATAATATTCGGGAAAATCGACAATGTGATTTTTAACACTAGTGTTTTCTTTAAGAATTCTTATGAAGAAAGCTGGCTTTTGGAAAAAGAAACTCAGCAGATGATTCTTGATATTGACAAGTCAAAGGTTCTTGGAAACGGAGCGATTGAAAGTCCTGTGCTGGGAATCATTCCGCCGACTTCTCTTTCTGGCGGACTAAAAACTCTGATTTTGATTTCTCATATTTCAGATAAAATTTTCAATGCTTCAAACTGTGGCAACAACTGCGCCTCATGGCTTTTGAAAATCGGAAATGAAAAAGATGTTACTGTAAATCTTCGGCATCTGATGGATTTTGGCGACGGCAGTTTTGAGCTCAATGTTGTTAACAAAAATAAAGTTGTCCATTCAATGGATGAGCTTTTGGAAGCTGCAGGAGATTTGTTATGAAGGGCGAATTTTTTATTTCAGTTTCCAACAGCAAAGTAAAATACGAGTTTTCAATAAAACGAAACATCACGGTCATTCAGGGAGACAGCGCAACAGGAAAGACAACTCTTGTGGATATGATCCGCGAGTTCGAGCAGAACGGAGCAGACTCTGGTATTAATCTTTCATCTAAAAAAAAGTGCCGCGTTCTTGAAGGAAACAACTGGGAAGAAAATCTTTCATTGATGAATGACAGCATTATTTTTATTGATGAGGGGAACCGATTTGTTGAAAGCGCGGATTTTGCCAAGGCCGTAAAAAACAGCGGCAATTATTATGTAATTGTTACAAGAGAAGGTCTTGACAATCTTCCTTATAGTATTGAAGAAATTTATGGAATCCATACATCAGGAAAATATGCGGATTTGAAACAGGTTTATCACGAGTTTTATAGAATCTATGGAAATAATAATTTTAATGACTGCAGAATTGAAAAAATCATAACAGAAGATTCAAATTCTGGCTTTGACTTTTTTAATGCGGTCTGTGGCGAAAAAATAAGAATTAAGAAATATAGATGACTATTTAAGGAATAAAAAACTAGATATTTATGGAAAAAGAGATTGCGATTTTTAAGACAGACAAAGAAACGATAAATGTGGAAGTTATTTTTGAGGATGAAACTGTCTGGCTTACCCAGGAGCAGATGGCCGGTATGTTTGAAAAGGCGAAGTCCACAATAAACGAGCATATAAAGCATATTTTTGAGGAAGGCGAGCTTAAGGAATCGGTTGCTGTAAAGAAATTCGGAAATTCCGAATTTCAGCAGAAAGCGCCAAATTATTACAACCTAGATGTTATAATTTCCGTAGGCTACCGTGTAAAATCCCTGCGGGGCACGCAGTTTAGGCAATGGGCTACAAAAAGGCTGAACGAGTATATATTTGACAAGCAAATTGAGAACACTGGGAAAAAATAAGAGGGGAATAAAAGTGAAAAATGCCTTGCACGAATTACTTGATGATCTTCGTTCTTTTGATACAGAACGCGAATGGTTTGAATTTAAAGAAAACTGGTTTGACCAAACGCAGTTGGGACAATATATTTCTGCTCTCTCGAATAGTGCCGCTATAGAAGGGCGAAAAAACGCTTATTTTGTCTGGGGAATTCACAATGATACACATTCTGTTACTGGAACAACATTTAACAGTAATATGGATATAAAAAATGAGCCGTTGAAGCACTTTTTAGCCCGTCAGATTACTCCCGATTTAAATTTCACTTTTAACGAAACTGTTTATGAAGGAAAGAAAGTCGTTGTGCTTACTATTCCAGCGGCAAAAACTGTTCCTACAAGCTTTGATAATGAAAGATACATAAGAATTGGTTCTAGCAAGGAAAGCCTTAGAAAGTACCCTGAAAAAGAATCCTATTTATTCGATGTCCTTAGGCATGGATTTCCGACAATAGAAAATACACCGTCAAAATATCAGGACTTAACTTTTGAAAAACTCTTCATTTATTATGGAGCAAAAGGAATAAAACTTAATGCCGAGACTTTTAAAAAAAATCTGAATCTTCTGACAGAAGATGGAAAATACAACATTCTAGCGCAATTACTTTCCGATAACTCGCAGATTCCTTTTAGGGTCGCAATTTTTTCGGGAAAAACAAAGGCAGATAAAATGTATTCCATTAGGGAATTTGGGTATCAGTGCATTCTGTATACTTTGGAAGAAGTGCTTCGCTATGGAGATGTTCTTAATATTATTCAGGCTGATGAAAAAGAGCGGATTGTAGAAAGAAAAGAAGTTCCGCTTTTTGAAAATGATGCGTTCAGGGAAGCTGTTATAAATGCTTTTGTTCATAATAAGTGGGTAACAGAAAATGAACCGATGATTACAGTTTTTTCTGACAGAATTGAAATTCTTTCAAGAGGTGTTCTGCCTCCGGAGCAGACAATTGAAGGCTTTTTCAGAGGAGAATCAATTCCTGTAAACAGAAAATTGTCAGAAATCTTTTTGCAGCTGCATATCAGTGAAAAAACAGGCCGTGGCGTTCCAAAAATTATCAGCATATACGGCAAAGATGTTTATGAATTTCATGAAAATTCAATTCTTGTAAAAATTCCTTTTAACTGGATTAATGATATGGGTGATAAAGTGGGTGATAAAGTGGGTGATAAAGTGGGTGATAAACTGAATAACACACAGCTGAAGGTCTTGTCAGAAATCAGGAATAATCCAAGTGTTACAAAGCCTGAGCTTGAAAAAATAGTAGGAGTTGGAAAAACCACTATAGACAATGCAATTTCTGCCTTAAAAAAGAAAGGCATGATAAGCAGGGCGGGCTCAAACAAGAACGGATATTGGAACGTAATGGCAGAAGACTGATTTTCAAAAAGAATGATTTGGATTCAGTAAAAAACAGGATAAAGCAATGAAAGACAGCGGAATAGATTGGATTGGAAAAATCCCGGATGAGTGGACGACAAGGCAAATTAGATATTTGTTTGAAATTCGAGATGAGCGAAATTATAAACCTCTTTCTGAAGTAAATCTAATTTCAGTTTATACAGATAAAGGCGTTTTGCAGCATAACGATATTGAACAGACCACAGGAAATAAAGCACAAAATGCCGATGGATATAAGCATGTTTATAAAAACGATTTAGTTGTAAATATAATTCTATGCTGGATGGGTGCTTTGGGAATATCTGATTTTGATGGAGTAACAAGCCCTGCTTATGATGTTTATTCTCCTAAAAACTTAGATTTAATCTTTCCGAAATATTATCATTATTTATTCAGAACTCCACAATTTAATGGAAAATGTTATACAGAAGGTCGTGGAATTATGCAGATGCGGTGGAGAACTTATTCTTCAGAATTTAAGTCTATAAAAGTACCTTTTCCTCCGCTTTCCGAGCAGACAAAAATCGCAGGCTTTCTTGACAAGAAATGCGCCCAGATTGATTCGATAATCGAGGAGTCAAAAAAGTCGATAGAAGAGTACAAGGCATGGAAGCAGTCCGTTATTTTTGAGGCGGTTACCGGGAAAAACTTAAGCTGCAAAAAGAAAAACAGCGGAATTGAATGGCTCGGCGAGATTCCGGAAAATTTTACTATTACAAGAATAAAACATATTGCAACTTTAGCAGGAAGAATTGGTTGGCAAGGTTTGACTTCACAAGAGTACTCCGATGAGGGCTGTTATTTAATCACAGGTATAAATTTTAGCAATGGAGAAATCAATTGGGAATCATGTGTGCGTGTCCCATATTCCAGATGGGAAGAAGCCGCTCAAATTCAAGTTAATAATGGAGATTTGCTAATTACAAAAGATGGAACAGTCGGAAAAGTTGCAATTGTAAACAATATGCCTGATAAAACTTCTTTAAATAGTGGAGTTTTATTAATTCGACAGAATAAAAAAGTATGTTCAACTCGTTTTTTATTTTGGATTTTGCAGTCTAATATTTTTTGGAAATGGTTTAATTATATAAATGCTGGAAATAGTACAATTATTCATTTGTATCAACATGATTTTTCAAATTTTAGTTTTCCAAATCCAAGTATAAAAATTCAAAATGAAATTTCTAATTATTTAGATAAAAAATGCGCCCAAATCGATTCCCTTATTTCAGAAAAACAGTCGCTCATAAAAGACCTTGCCGAATACAAGAAATCCCTGATATTTGAAGCCGTAACCGGAAAAAGGAGAGTGTAAAATAGAATTACTATCACTGTTTATTGTTAAAAGTAATTGAATTTTTGCGTAAATTTTGCAAAAATGGTGTTAATTTTTGCTTTTTCTGGCGATAATACAGAAGAGGTTTGTTATGATTATTGATTTTTCCATTGCAAATACATATTCAATCAGTGAGAAGCAAACGGTTAGTTTTCAGCCTTCCGGTTATGACGAGGCGGATTCTCTTCACTATATTGAAGTTGGGGGAACAAAGTTATTGAAAATGGCCTGTGTTTACGGGGCGAATGCCGCAGGCAAGTCAAATATTGCGCTTGCGCTAAGATTTTATCTTAACTTTATGATTTATTCTTTCTACAGCAGCAGGCCGAATTCAGAGATTCCTTTAATTCCTTTCCTTTTTACAGATGAGCAGATGGACTCTATTTGCGGAGAATTTGATTTGAATTTCTTTGTGTTGAGCAGCGAGGAAAGCCGGTATGTGAAATACAGCTACCGCTTGAAAATGAACCGTAAAAAAATTGTAGAGGAGTCATTAAGCTATTATCCTAAGAAACTTCCTAGGCTTATATTTAACCGCACAGAGAATAATATCGAATGGGGAAGCTCCGTAAAGGGCGCTAAAAAGTCTGTTGAAGATATTGTTATGCCGAACTGCACTGTCATTTCTGCCAGCTCTAAAACAAATCTTACAGTAATCAAGGATGTGTTCACTTATATTGCAGCTAGGTTTAAAGATTATATCGGAATTTTCCCGGACGGAATTTCTCAAGATATTTTAAAAAGACTTGATGAAGACGATTCGTTCAACAAAAAGGCTGTCGGTTTTTTGTCGTATTCAGATTTCGGCTCAATTTCCAATATTAAGGTTGAAACTGCAAAAAAAGAAAGTGTTAATCCAAATGATGATACTGCGGAAAAAAATGTAACTCGCCGCGCGACAGTTTTTCATCAATATAATGGCAGAAATTATCCTTTGCCTTTGGGCTTTGAGTCTTCCGGCACAATCAGACTGCTTGAACTTATAAAACCGCTCGTAGACTCTTGTGCAACTAGCATGGCAATAATCGACGAATTGGAATCTTCATTGCATCAGGATTTAGTTGAAGCCTTCTTGCGGTTGTTTCTTGAGTTGTCAAAAGACTCGCAGCTGTTGTTCACAACCCACAATCAGGAACTGCTTGACTCTGGCTTGTTGCTGGATGATGAAGTCTGGTTTTGCGGCAAGACTGAAAAAGGAAACAGTGTTTATGATTCCATATCTGATTATTCAGGATTAAGGAAAGAAACTTCCAGAAAAAAACTGTATCAGGCCGGAAAATTTGGGGCTTTGCCTAATATTGATATTCAAAGGCTAAAGGATTTGTTCAATGGGCAGTAATATAAAATGCAGAGCCAGAAAAAATAAGCCTGCTCAGAAGACGATGCTGCTGGTGGTAGAAGGCACAACAGAAAAGATATATTTTGAGCGTTTGAAAGGTCTTGAAAGATATTCTTCGCTAAAAATTCGGCCCGATCTTCCAAAGCATAGCAATTTAAGAACTTTATTGGATTATGCCAAAGAAGAGCAGAAATCAGGAGCTTATGATTATGTCTGGCTTGTTTTTGACAGGGATGTTCTGTTAACGCAAAAACTTCCGAAAGCGACATTGGACTTGATTAACAATCCTGACAAATTAAAGGGGCAGGGAATTGAAGTTGCAGATTCCATGCCTTGTTTTGAAGCATGGTTTTTATTGCATTATGTCCTGCCAAAACAGAATTATAAGAATCAAGATGTTTTAATAAAAGAGCTATGCAAATATATTTCTGGATATTGCAAGAAACAAGAATGGCTTGATAAAAATGATATATATAAGCTCTTGAAGAATAATTTAAATGTTGCGTTAGAGAATGCAAAGCTATTGCGGGCTAGAAATCAAGATTCATATTCTGGTGATTATACTATGTGCAATGTGGATTTGCTTATTGATGAAATACAAAATTTGGGTAAAAAATAGGTTTAATTATGCCGGACACAGAAAAACAGTTTGAAGCAGACATTGAAAAATACTTAATCTCAAAGGAAGGCGGCTGGACAAAATGTATTGATGCCGGCTACAGGGCCGGAAATGCCGACGGCTACGCGCTTGATATTGCGACCTTGATTGGATTCGTTAAGGACACTCAGCCAAAAGCCTGGGCGCGCTTTGAAAAAATGAATCCTGACAGCACGGAGCATAAGTTTTACCAGAGCTTTGAGGACGCGGTCAATAATGACGGAATGGTTTCTGTTCTGCGGCACGGATTCAAGCATCTGGGAATTGAATTCAAGGTGTGCTATTTTAAGCCTGAAAATGCGCTGAACCAGACTGCGCTTGAGCATTACAAGCAGAATGTGTGCCATTGTGTGCGCCAGTGGCATTATTCCACAGAAAACAATAACTCTGTTGACCTTATGCTTGCCGTGAACGGAATTCCGCTTGTCGCGGCCGAGCTTAAGAATCAGCTTACGGGGCAGAGCACGGACAATGCGAAAATCCAATGGATTAACGACCGCGACGCAAAAGAAAACTGCTTCAGGCTCAATCACCGCGTTCTGGTTTTCTTCTGCGTTGATTTGTACAACGCCTTTATGGCGACAAAAAAGCCTGCAAAGGAAGACGATTTTCTGCCGTTCAATCAGGGCTCAAACGGGGCTGGAGTTGACGGCGGCGCGGGAAATCCGCAGACTTTAGACGGCGACTATGTAACTTCATATATATGGAAAGAAGTTTTTCAGAAGGACAAGCTGCTGGATATTTTCCAGAAGTTCATTCATTTTGACAGGCACGAGGAAACTTTTATAAACGGCAATGGCAAAGAGGAAACTAAGCTTGTAAAAAGAATTATATTTCCGCGCTATCATCAGCTGGACGTTGTGCGTAAGATTATCGCCGATGTAAAGGAAAACGGCAGCGGAAAAAACTATCTGATTGAACACAGCGCAGGCTCTGGAAAGAGCAACAGCATTGCATGGATAGCTTACCGCCTTGCCTCTCTTTTTGATGACAATGACAGGCCGATGTTCAATTCTGTAATAATCATCACAGACCGCAAGGTTTTGGACCAGCAGCTGCAGGAAACTGTTTCCGGCTTTGACCACACGCTTGGAAGCGTAATCACTATTGATGACAAGACCGAGGTGGACGGCGAGCGGAAATCAAAAGCCCTTAGAAATGCACTCAACGACGGAAAGCGCATAATAATCACAACCTTGCAGAAGTTTCCTGTTATCTACGAGCAGGTGGAAGGAACTGAAGGCAAAAAGTTCGCTGTTATTGTTGACGAGGCTCATTCAAGCCAGACTGGCGACAGCGCAAAGAAGCTTAAAATCGCGCTTGCAGACAAAACCGATGCTCTTAAGGAGTGGGAGGCAATAGAAGCGGAGGCTGAGGAAAAGGCAGATGACAGCGAGGACGAGCTTATAAGGGAAATGGCTTCCCATGGAAACCACAGGAATTTAAGTTTCTTTGCCTTTACCGCCACTCCAAAAAACAAGACGCTTGAAATGTTCGGCCAGAAGCAGACAGACGGAAGCTACAGGCCGTTCCATGTCTATTCAATGAGGCAGGCCATTGAAGAAGGCTTTATCATGAATGTCCTTGAAAACTATACGACATATAAAAACTGCTACAAGATTATTCAGGAATCATTGGATGATCCGCAGGTCTTTGCGTCAAAGAGCGCAAAACTTATAAAGCGTTATGAAGAGCTGCATCCGCATAACCTGCAGCAGAAAGCGCAGATTATTGTTGAAACCTATATGAACAGGACTCGAAACGCAATCAACGGACGCGGAAAAATGATGGTTGTTACCGCAAGCCGCCTTGCTGCCGTCCGGTATTTTCATGAGATAAAACGCTACATAGAAAATGAGGCAAAAAAAGACGAGGCGTATAAGAGCCTTGAAATTTTCATAGCGTTTTCAGGAAGCCTGAAAGACCCGGAAGACCCTGCCGAAACGGAATACAAAGAAAGCTCGATGAACAAAGACCATAACGGAAATTCTGTTTCAGAAGCGCAGACAAAGCAGGTTTTCCATAACGAAGGAAACATTCTTATTGTAGCGGAAAAATATCAGACAGGATTCAGCGAAAGCTATCTTCATACGATGATTGTTGACAAGAAGCTCCGCGACGTAAAGGCAGTGCAGACTCTTAGCCGCCTGAACCGGACTTGCGACGGAAAGGAAGACACTTTTGTTCTGGACTTTGTTAATACAAAAGAGCAGATTCTTGAGGCGTTCCAGCCGTATTATCAGACAACAGAATTAAAGGAGGAGCTGAACAAAAACCTGATTTACAAGACGCAGAAAATGCTGCGCAAGTACAAGATTTACAATGATGAAGATATTAAAAACGTTACAGGCATCTATTTAAAAGAAAAAAAGAATCCTTCACGGCAGGCAATGATTACAAACGCATTGAAGCCTGTTGTTGACGGCTACAACGGCCTTAACCAGGAGCAGCGTTACCAGTTCAGAAAACTGCTGCGCTCGTTTGTAAAATGGTACAACTTTATTGCCCAGATAATCCGTATGTTCTCCAAAGACCTGCACCGCGAGTATCTGTTCTGCAAGTATCTTGAAAAACTTGTTCCGCAGGACAAGGAGACAATGATTGATATTACGAGCAAGATTAAGCTTGAATATTATAAGCTTGAAAAGACATTTGAAGGCGCTGTTGAGCTGAAGAAAGAGAACGGCGTTATTGAGCCGCAGCGGATAAAAAACAGTGTGGGCGAAAAGGAAAAGAAAACTCCGCTTTCAGAAGTCATAAAAAAGATAAACGAGGAATTCGGAGCAAAATTTACAGAGCGCGACCGCGTTATTTTTGAGGATGTCTACAACACAATGAGGCAGGACAAGAAACTGATGCAGTCGGCGCGCTCAAACGGCCGGCAGATGTTTGAGAACAATATAATGCCCAAGTCGTTTGATGACACTCTCCAAAATTCATATATGGAAAATATGGAAGCGTATCAGTCCTGGTTCGAGGACAAGCAGAAATACGAGTTTATGAAAAAGATGATGGCTGAGGCCTTGTACAAGGCGTTTATAAAAACAGCAAATTAGCTGCTTTCCCCTGCAAATCCGCCTAAGTTATGTTATAATTTTCTTATAAAATAAAAACATTCGGGGAGTTGCGGATTTGTATAACGATGAAAGTCAGCTTTATTTTGATTTTGACGATTATTCTGACGGCGAGAGCGTCTGCCAGGAAGATTTGAATTTTTGCGCGGTTCAGGCAATTAAAAATGCCTCTGCCATTCTTGACCGCTTTGAAAACCTTGAGCTTTTGAATGTGCTTGAGCATGAGAGCAAGATTAAGAAGCTGGAGGGCAATTCCTCTTTTGTGTTCCGCGCGGTGGACAGCGTTACAGACAAGAAGGTTGTCCTAAAATGCCTTGACCCGCTTTTTTCCCAGCGTATTGCAGGAATTCCTGACATAGACACCGATATAGACTACGAAAAGCTTTTTGAATGGGAAGACAAGATTCTTTTTGAGCTGAAAAACAACCGCCATGCGCCGGATGTTGCAGGCCGCCTTTCGCGCGCTCCGGTTCTGATTGAAGCCGGCGGAAAAACATTCTCGCACACGGTAAGCTATCTTGCAATCGAAAATCTTAGCATCGAGCTTAAAAAGGCTTTTTTTGACAACAGCAATCCCTCGCTTTTAAAATATGCAAAAAGGCTTAGGCTTTTCTGCCAGATTCTTAACGCTGTCTGCTCTGTGCATTGCGACGGAGTTTTTCACCGTGACTTAAAGCCTTCAAATCTTATGGCAAAATCCGGCAGGCAAAAGGACGGCGTTGTTCTGATTGACTTTGCCTCAAGCTGCGCGGAAAAGAATATCCGCGAGAAAATCCGCCTCTATCCTGAAAAATGGCACGGAACAGAAGGCTATGCCTCGCCTGAAATCCTTTGCGGTCTTCCGCCTGAAAACGGGCTTGCCTCTGCGCAGGATATGTATTCTTTGGGCTGCATGCTTTACGAGCTTTTCGGCTGCCGCACATTCAAGCAGAAATTATACGAGACAAACCCGGGCTATATAGAAACTCTTGAAAACTGCCGCGTTTATCCAAATGACGGAAACAGCTTTGAAGAACGGCTTGAAGTGTTCAATTCCTATCTTGATGAATTTTCGCGCTCGGTTCGTCCTGTAGCTTTGGGAGAAGAGGTTGACATTCCGTCTTTTATAAAGCAGGAAATTGACCTGATTATTCAGCGGTTCACTTCGTTTGACTGGAGAAAGCGTCCTTGCAAAGACGATTTTCCTGAAATCCGCAGAAAGCTCTTTTATCTTTCAAAGATTATGGAAACTACGCATTTGCGCTCAGAGTTCAAAAGGCGAAAGACTTTGCGCAAAAAACGCCTTATTGAAAAGTCGGCGGCGCGGCTTGTTTCTGCAATGCCAAAAACGGAGGCTTAAAAATGACAACGACTGAGACCTGCACAGAACTCTCTCTTGCCCAGAAGAATATTTCCAACATAAAAATTGACACTCTTCTTCCTGAAATTACGCTCACGCTTAGCCTTGAGGATTTTACCGATTTTTCAAAGGCCGCAAAACTTGAGGTAAGAAAGTCCACAGCCGTAATATTCAAGGAAAAAATTGAAAACCAGATTGCGGAATTTGAAAACGACAATTCTTCGCTTGCCAAGAATGAACGGTATTCTGACACTTATTATTACCGTCTTTCTGTCTACTACAAGCTTTTGGGCGACTTTGAGAATGAAAGAAAATGCCTTGAAAAAATCAAGTCCAAGGAAAACGCTTTTTTTGAGGAGCAGAAGACGAAAAATCTGCTTGTTGCGGAAGCGGCAAAAAATCTTTCCGGGGCAGAAAACGCTTCCCCAAGCATTCTTAAGAATGAAACTGCGGAGACAGTCCGGAGCCTTTCCTGCGTTCAGCTTGCCGCAGGGGACTACAGCGGCGCAAACAAGATGATAGAATCGTTTCTTGAAAAACAGGATGACGATTCGGAAGAAAACTATGAGCTTTTGTGTCAGTACGGCCTTACTTTTGTTCTTTTGAATGACTTACGCAAGGCGGTGCACACATTCCGCTATGTTTTTTACAATATTGAAAACACAAGCGATGTTGCCCTTATGCTCGCTTACCTTTACCGCGCCTTGCTGAATCAGGAAAAATCTAAAAAAAGAAAATGCGCGCTTTATAAAAAGACTGTTTTCTGGCTTAAAAACGCCGCCTGCCTTAATCCTTCATCAAAGCAGGTTGCGGACTTTTTCTATAAAACTGCTTTCAAAACAGAAACAGAATATTTTACGCGCTTTATGGAAAAGTTTGTGAAATTTCCTTCCACAAAAAAAGACAGGGAATATTTTATAGACTCTATGAATATTCTTGGCAACTGTTATTTTGAGCAGAGCCGATTTGCCGACTGCCTAGAAGTGCTGCAGGAAATCTGCGCCCAGGATTATTTTGCCGCAGGAATATGGAGCAATATTGCGCTCTGCAATATCAGAATGGACAAGAATGAGCGCGCCTTAAAAAATGCCGAAAAGTCATATTTAAAGCTAAAGGAAACAGACGGAAAGAGGCTAAAACACAATGTTTCTTCTATATATATGGATTTATTGTGCAAGGCTAGAAAGTATGATGCGGCTTTGAAGGTGTTTGAGGAAAAAATCGGAGCGGTTTTTGTTCCTGCAAGCAAGAAAGAATTCCTTGATGTGTGCGACCTGTTCCTTCGCATTCTGATTGAAAAAAAGGAATTTGCGCGCGCCGCAGAATATGCTGATTTTTTATGGCAATGCGCAAAAAGCGCCCAGACTGAAGAGATGGCGGAAGTAAAGGTCTGCATACTGAACACAAAAATCAGGCTTTTTGCAGATATTTCATACAATCCTGAGATTCTTATGGAATGTTCATTCGAGCTTGAAAAGCTTTTTTATGGATACAGAAAGACGCACGACGACCTGCCTTTGTTCTTTAACAATCTTGTATATTCAAGGCTTGAAGCCGGCGGAAACATTGACGGCAAAATCCTTGATATTTTTTTGAGCAACGTAACGGCAAACTGCTATATGTGTGCAACATTCGGCCTTTATCAGGCGCGCATAAAAAACAATGCTGAAAAATGCGCCCTCTACTACGACAGGGCACTTGAGATTGCAACTAAAGACGACTTTGAAGACCGCTCAAACCTTGCAGAAGAGCTGTGCCTAAAACGCGACCTTGAGCTGTTCCGCCTTTACGAAAAGTCTGGAAACCAGCGCGAGGCAGAGCGGATAAAAGCGCGCATAATAAAAAAATGCCCGGAAGAGCTGTGGTTCTACAGGGAAGCTGTGAGAGGGGTGTAGAATCATACCTCATTTTATTTCTGATTGAATCTGCAAAACAGAATGGAATTGTTCCTTGAGAATATCTTAGATGTTTTTTTGGACAGGCTTCTTGTGTTGAAACAAAGTAATAATGGGTGAAATTCCTGCCATGGAATACTGAATTGCACCTTATAAGATTTGTGGAGAATGGATTTTAAATATGTTATAATTAAATTTACAAATAAAATAGAAAATTATTGAAGCAATTGGAGAAATAATAGGGTTTAAGATGTCATTAAATACACAAAAGCTTGGAAAAGCAATTTTTGAATATTTTTTACAAAGAATCTCACCGAACGAAAGTTTTAAACTTTGTATTGATACATATACGTATGAACATTGTGCACATCAAGCTGGTATTACTGATAAAGAAATTGAGAATTTATTAAAAGGTGAAGGAACCGATTATATAGGGGATTCATATAGTGCACTTGCAATTGTAGCACTCGAAACAAAGATTGCTTATGATGTCGAAACAGATTCTGATCTCGTAAACAGCTATAACAATCGGCTTATTGATAAACTCAAATATTTCTATGATAACAATTCTGTTCAACAGTTTTACAGAGATTGGCAGGATGAAATTTGGTTAAAGTCAAAGAAACTATTTGAGAAAGAGAAACGCTATCTTGATATTCCACACCCTCGTTCAGGTCCTGGATGTTATGTTCAGTATCCAGTTTCTCAAAGAATTATAAGCGGTATCTCAATTATCAGATATGCTGATAGGTTTATTCAGTTGAACCTTGAACCGAGTTCTGGCATTACATATCAAATCTTTGAAGGATTGGTCTTTAATAGAAATGAGTATTCATATAACACCATGATAAGAAGAATGGTGTTTTCATTCTATTGTGTCTGGGACGGAAGATGTTTCAGTGATATTCTAAATAGAAAAAAATCTCTAACAAGGGAACAAATAGAACAGAAAGCAAAAGATGAGTTTTGTATCCAGACAATACCAGAGATTAAGTTTTATATAAATAAACGACAAATAGATTTATCAAAAGAAAGAATAGACGATAAGTATCTCTGGAGATTTGATGAAAATAAGTACTTAACACGACGAGGAACATATTTCATCAAGGATAGCGATTATAATGATTGGCTTCCATATAATCGTGCAATTGATGCAGATGAAGAAGTTTTATTATTAACTACACAATCTCAATATTCTTCTTATGTAGAAAACCTTCGTAGTACTGATGAAATTGAAGTTCTTTCAGCAGGCTTATATAAGATTCTTATTCTTAGATTAAGAAATCGAGAAGCTTTTGAAGCCTTTAGAATTCCTGTAAAAACTCAACCATATTTTAGTTTCGTGGGTGGATTAAAAATTAAGAGAAATACTTATTATCCATTTGCTCTTCCTTTTATTGTATTAACAGACAAAGAATATGATAAGACTAAATATACGAGTGTTTATTTAGATTCGAAAGAATATCCAATTGTTGATGGAAAAGCTCAAATCCCTGAAAAACTTAATCCTGGAAAACATTGTCTTAAATTATTAAATTCTTGGGATTCTTCAGAAATGTTTTTTTCTGTAGAGTCGGTTTCTCCAGCTTCTATCCCAGAAAACCATGGTTGGGTTATGAATGAAGTAGATGGTGAAATGAGACCATCTAGTAACATTGGAGAAACTGTAATAGATGGACTTAGACTTAACGGTAATCTTGAATGGATTGAACGAAAGACTATCATGTCCATAAATCAGAATGATAATGAATTACGACCATTTTTATTCCAAAAGGAACGATTAGAAAATAGATTTCAATTAAATAGGAGAGATCATTATGGCAACTAATGATGAAATTTTAGCTTCAAGAATTATTGGATTTATTGAGCCTGTATTGAATTCCGATAATGCACGAATTACTGTTATAGGATATAAGAATCCTGATGGCTCTTATACAGCACTTGATAAAAGTAAGGCAAAATCAATTTTTTTCCCAGAAGGGAAAGTTTTTGCTCCTAAATTCCACTTTGATCGTGAAGGTTATAACGTTTCTCCAAATAGTTTTGTTGAATTCTTTGTCCGTACGAGCTTAAAAGATGCTAGTTTCAAAGGTGACGAGTACATCATGGATTATGGTGGAAAAATTATTCCTAAAACCTTTACTTCTATCATTACAATAAAATATCAGACATCGCTTGAGTCTGGTTTTATTACTCAGGATGAATTAGCTTCTTGTATAGATAAGTCAGAATTGAAAAAACTGAATGGCTATTTTTTCTTACGGTCAGGAGATTATCTTTATGGACTGTTTAGATATGATGATTCCTCTGATTCCATAAGACCTGTAAAAGGTAAGGAAACCAATAGTTATGAAATTGATACTAACATTTATAATGAAAATTGTGTAAAAATTAATCAAAACGAATACTACATTGGAAATTTGAACCAATTCCCATTCAACCAAGTTGGAATCATTGATTGTATGGATGATAAGCAGATTGGTGAATGGTTTAAGGAGCAATTAAAAACTTGTGCAGAAGCTGAGAAACTATTATCAGTCAAAAAGGAGGTTTTTCAAACATTTGCGAGTACATTTAAAGAAACAAATGATGTTATTGATGAGATTCGTTTGGAACGTGCAAAGGGGAAACTTGATTCTTTAGAGTTTACCTTCAAAGAAATAAAGGAACTTCTTGATTCAAATTCATCTCTTACACAACTTCTGAATAATACACTCAAACAAATGAAAGATGAATATCAAAGTACTTGGGCTTCTGCTTTAGAAGCTTCTAAAGCAGCTTTAAATAAAGAGATTGAATCATTAACAATACAAAGAGATACCCTTAAGAAAGATACAGATTTAATTCAGGCCAAGTATTCTGACAAAGAAAATGTACTGGAAGCTGCATATCAAGAGAAAAAAGCTAAGTTAGAAAGTGAAATTAAAGATTTAGAATCGAAACAAAAAGAAGTAAAAGCGCAGGTCTCTCAGATTTCTGATTGTATTGAAGTCGAGCCTATTGAGTATGGAAAAATTGGATCTACATTTACAAGACTTGAAGAAGATGAAGGATATGGATTTTTTAATTTATTAAAAGAAAATCTTGAATTAGATAGTATTCCAGAAGTTCTTAAAAATCAATTAAACAAAGAGAGTTCTCTTTTTGTAAACAAGGCGTGCTTCATTCCTAGTGTATCATGGGCATATTTGTATGCGAAGGCTATTAGGAATTCAAAATTATTTATAATGCACGTAGAACACGATTGGCTTCATTATAAAGATTTTATGAATAATGGCCTGATTACTGTTTTAGAATCTTGTTATGATAATGAAGATATTAATCATGTGTTGGTATTTGATTCTTTAAACCTTACACAACCAGAATGCGGCTTACAACCATTTCTTGATGTAATTGAAGGACATTCAATTATTATTCCTGGAATAGGAAAAGCATTGCCAAAGAATCTAAAAGTTCTAGCAACTATTCAGGATTATCATGAAGATAATAGAATTGGATTACCATTAAACACAAATAATTATTCAGCTTGGGGACGTATTGCTTCTATTAACGATAAGATAATAATTGATTCAGATATACTAGACTGTAATGAGTATATTGGTTATTTTGAGCCAAAGGATTTGATAGTTTCCAAAATTAATGACAATTCTGAACAGGTAGATAATGGATACTTCAATTAAAACTCTGACAGATGAGACGTTTTTAATAATTCAGAAGAAACTTAGAAACTGGATGCGAGTAAAAGGCTTTGTTACTTGGAAACAAATCCAAAAAGCTTGTAGAGATTTACTCGAAGGTTATCCGCAGGATTATATTTCTCAATATGGTAACTTTCCTGAATATAAATTATTTATGCCATTATTGAGGAAAGGAAAATGTGAAATCGCTCAAGTAGAAGGGAAATCGGGTTTTGTCTGCTTTCCTAAGAATGAATATCTCGAGAATCCTGTAGACCCATTATTATTATTAAACAACTTTCCCGCATTAAACTCTTTAGTTGAGAATTTTAAAATTGAAAATTCTATAGAATTAAAGGTTTGGTGTGATCTTGAAGATTCTTACTCCTACAAGAGTAATATCTCTAAACTTGAAAAAGTTGGAATTTATAAATCAGAGGATAAGGTCTATAGTCCAGCTTTCTTATTTGATGGGAAAAATAAACTACTTATACCTGGTTATGATGAAAATATTGATGGAATTAGTATAGCGCGCTGTTTTGTAAGAGCAGCTGAAGAGAAAAAGATGTTTTTTTATCATAAAAAATCGAAGGCCTTAAATACAACAGTTTACAATGATTTACCAATTTTGATTACCAGAGCATTATTCTTATTTAATACGGACAATTTCAAGGATAATGATTTTAATTATCCAATAACTTATAAAAAAACATATATGAATATCAATGATAAAGCTATAAATGAACTTATGCGAATATTTGGGAAGAGCTGTGTGGAGGTATTAAATGATTAATCCTGTTGCAATAGGAAGAAATTTAAAAGATATTTACTTGAAATATCTCGATACAGGTATTCCATTACGTGAAAAATGTTATATCGATGAACGAAGAAAGTTGTATGAAACAAATGGTGTTATCATGCAATCTCCAATTATTGAAATTGTAAATAAGTATGAAGGAGATATAGAACTCTCAAAGCTTTGTGTACAAGAAAGTTTATCTAAAGATATTGGGGAATTCATTAATGCCGGATTATTAAAAACAGATAATCCAAATCACAACGAAATAAAGATTTATAAGCATCAAAAAGCAGCTGTACAAACTGTTTTGAAAGACAAGAAGAATCTTGTTGTAACAACAGGTACTGGTTCAGGAAAAACGGAGTGTTTTTTAATTCCTGTTCTTGCAAATCTCGTAACAGAATCAAAATACTGGCCAACAGCAAAAGAACGGACTCATGCTATAAGAACCCTGATAATGTATCCGTTAAACGCTCTTGCTGAAGATCAAATGGTTCGCTTACGAAAATCACTTGAAAGTGAAGATATAAAAAACTGGTTAGATGAAAACAGAAAGGGAAATAGATTCACATTTGGAAGATACACTGGTAGAACTCCAGGTAAACCTAACGAAACCAGGCCTCAATCTTTAGCAAAATACAAAGCTCAATGGGAATCTCTTAAAGCTACAAAAGAAACTGATCCTGAGGTTTATGAAAATTTAAGATATTCTATTCCATGTACGGATGACAATTCCGCAGAATTAATTATTCGTCAAGATATGCAATCAACTCCTCCAGATATCATGATTACCAACTACAGTATGCTAAATATCATGTTAATGCGAAAAAGAGAGGAGGATATTTTTGAAAAAACAAAGAAATGGCTTCAAGAAGATGAAGCACATGTATTCACATTAGTAATTGATGAATTACACACATATAGAGGAACTGCAGGAACAGAAGTTTCTTATATTTTAAAAGTTCTGTTAAACAGATTAGGTTTATCTCCATCCTCTAAGCAAGTACGTTTCTTAGCATCCAGTGCTTCTATGAACAAATGCGAACGAACGGATAATTTCATAAGTGATTTCTTTGGTGTGGATTCTTCAACATTTGAAATAATTGCAGATGATAATAAGAAACCTGTAATAAGAGAAGAACTAAAAGAATTACCATTACAATTGTTTGATAAAATATCAGAAATCGGCGAAATAAACGAAACTACTGAAAATAAGATATTAGAAATCATTATTTCAAATGGATTTACATCGTTCTACGATTTAGCCAAAAAACATGACTTTACAAATTGGCTCGTTTATTCATTACAGGATGATAATAATTACGTTGCCGCCAGGTCTTTAGAATACATAGGGAATAGATTATTCGGTACTCTTCCAAAAAGTCTTCTTTATGTTGAAATTTTAATCAGCCTCATTAATCTTGCACAGGATGAAAAAAAGAATTTTGTTCAACCAATAAGAGCTCACTACTTTGCTCGAAACGTAGATAATATTTGGATTTGTTCTTCAGGCAAATGTTCTGCGGTTATCGAAGAATTTAGAGATCCTAAACGAAAATTTGGAAAACTATATGCAAAACCTGTAAACAGATGTTCATGTGGAGCTAAGGTATATGAAGCCATTGTTTGCCGACAATGTGGTGAAATCTTTTTAAGCGGTTATGAGAATGATGATAGAGAACCAAATAAGTGTTTTTTAGAAAACAACAAACCGCTTCTTTCAAATATTGAAATATCACCTACAATTCTTTTTAAAAGGACTCCAGGACAGGAACCTTTCGATGAAGATAATCCTAATGAAAGACATTGGTTAAGCTCCAAATTTGATTGTATTTCTGGCGAGCTCACAATCAATAGGATGGAAACTGAATACTTCAAATATGATAAAAAGAAATCCGCAGCTCCATTCCCAGAACGTTGTCCTGCATGTGATTGGCAAATTAAATATGATGAAGAAGAACAAACTCTGACTCCTCTATATCATCATGGTACTGGTGTTCAAAAAGTAGATCAGGTTTTTGCAGACTCACTTATTCGAATCCTTAAAAATAGAAAAGAAAAAAACAAATTGATTTTATTCTCCGATAGTCGCCAGGGAGCTGCAAAATTATCCGCAGGAATTGAATTGGATCACTATCGTGATGAGATACGTCTGGCTATGTTAAATTCTTTAGGTTCTGAATCAGAGTGTCTTGAATATCTAAAGCAGTGGCGAGAAAGAACAATAGAATGGATTGATATTCCAGAAGAATTAAGAAAAGGTCAATTGAAGGAACCTTATTTTAGACGTATACGAGAAGCTATCAATCTGGAAAGAGATGATGAAGATCCAGGAATGGATTTAGATTCTATTCTGAATGCTTCAAATACAGATATAGAAAAAATAGTTGATGGTGTAATTGAGAAACTTCTTAATACAGGCATAAATCCAGCAGGTCCATTCCCAAGTTATGAGGAATATGGTGATAATGCAAAATGGACGAAAGCTGTTGATTGGGAACGAAATAAATATTCAATAGAAACAACTCCGAAAGAAGAATTTTATAAAAAAGTCCGAACAAAGTGCAGGGCCGAATTACTAACAACAGCTTTTGGTTCAAATAAAAGAACTTTTGAACAATTAGCACTTGGTTATTTTAAGGTAAAAAACACTAATGATGTTGAACAAGAATTCTTTGATTCTGCAATCCGTATTTTAGGTGAATCTTGGCGAATATATGATACTAACAGACGATATTTACCAAAAGGCTTCCCGAAGCGATTATGGAAATATGCAGAAAAAGTATATGGTGATAAAATGCGTGGCGACCATCCAAAAATGGATGCTCTAAAATCTGCATTAATTACATTAGAACTGGTAAAAAGTGATACAGATATTTCACTAACTGGAGAAGGAATTGAGTTTGTTCCATTTGAAAAATGTGAATTTGTTTGGAAGTGTCAAAGATGTGGAACTGTTCACTTACATCATTCAAAAGAGGTTTGTACATTCTGTGGAGATAAATTAGATGATTCTTGCAAGATAGATGCAAAAGACTATGAGAAACCAGACACTATTTATACTTCCGGATTATTTGGAAATGAATTGACACGCCTTCATTGCGAAGAGCTGACTGGTCAAACAGATGACGACGACGCTTTAGACAGACAGCGTCTTTTCCAAGATATGGTAAAGGCTAAAGAAGTAAAAAAAGTTGATACGATTGATTTACTATCAGTTACAACAACAATGGAAGCCGGTGTTGATATAGGTTCTCTTTCTGCAGTTATGATGGGAAATGTTCCACCCCAAAGATTCAACTATCAACAGCGTGTTGGTCGAGCCGGCCGTCGAAATACACCTTTATCTCTAGCACTTACAGTCGCTCGTGTAAATAGTCATGACCAAAGTCATTATACTCAACCGGAACGTATGGTTACAGGCCAGCCTGCAGTTCCATATATTGATTTAAGAAGTACAGATATCTTAAGACGCTTTATTATAAAAGAAGTCTTAAGAATTGCTTTTATAGAAAAGGGAATTGTGCCTGAAAACAGCTCTGTACATGGCGAATTTGGAAGTATAGAGGATTGGAAAGAAAACAAAAAACTCATTAAAGCCTGGTTAGGAACTAATAACCCAACTATTCAGAAAATAGTTGATACTTACGCTGACAAGACAAAAATCGATAAAGCCGAGTTAGATAGAATTGTTGAAGATATACATTCGAATCTTATACAAGAAATAGATAATAAGATTCATAAAGATGAGTTTATTCAAAACGAATTATCGGAACGACTTGCAGCTACTGGTCTTCTTCCTATGTTTGGTTTTCCAACTCAGGTTAGATATTTATATGAAGCTAAACCGTTCTCTTTTCCACCTAAGAAGGTGACGGATAGACAGATGGATTTGGCACTGACATCTTTCACACCTGGTTGTGAAGTGGTCAAAGATAAGAAGGTTTTAAAATCAATTGGATTTATTACTTATGAGAGTGTTAGAGGTCAACCAAAAGCAAAGAGCGGTCTTCATATTTTTGAGGAGAAAAAACTTTTAAGTTGTAATAACTGTTCTTACGTTGCAATGGTAGATAAATCAATTGATAACACGTGTCCTATTTGTAGATGCGAAATTGAGCCTATAGACAGTGTTGCATCACCTTTAGGATACAGAACCGAATATACAAAATCTTCTGAAAAGGATTTTGATGGCCGCTTTGAATGGTTGCCAATGACAAGTGAAACTCGTATTGATAGTGAGCAAACCGAAATAACATTAAAACCGGTCGCAAATACTAATCTCTTGGTTGGTAATAATGAATATCCTGAAAAAGGTGTTGTTAATACTATTAATACAAATAAAGGTAAACTTTTTACACTTTTCAAATCTAATAAGGAAGAGGGGTGGTATGATCCGAAGTTTGTATACTATAAAGGGGCATTTGACTTTGATCCGGAATCACAAAGAGATTTCGCTTTGATTTCTTCAAAAGTAACAGGCGTCTTAGAGATTAGTATTAATTCTCAGAATCCAGACATAATTCTTTCTCCATTACATCTTTCAAATGATTTACTTGAAAGACAGAGGCTTACAGCTCTTAGAGGTTCTTTTGTTTCATGGGGTAATTTGTTACGAAAGGCCGTCACAAATTATTTAGATATTGAGACCACCGAGTTGACCGTTGATTATTTCGTAAAACGAGATAGTCAAGACGAAAAGTCAGTAAGAGCTGGAGTTTTCATGGTTGAACAACTTGAGAATGGAGCAGGATATACTTCTTTCTTAGGCAATGCAGATTCTGAAATACAGTTTGACGTCTTCCTTAAGCAGTTACTTAAAAATGGAAATATCTATGAAAAATTAACAGAAGAAAATCACAAAGAAACATGTGATTGCTCATGTTATGATTGTTTACGAGATTACTACAACCAAAAATATCACGAAATGCTTGATTGGCGTTTGGGTCTAGATTTGGCACAGATTGCAGCAAATGATTCTTATGTTCCTTCCATTATGGATAAGTCTGGCTATTGGTATAATCTTCTTCAATCAAGAGTTGAAGCTCTGAAAGGACAAGATACAGAAGAAATTGAGTTTTATCCCCATAATGAAACATTTATTATAAAAATAAATAACGAAACTATAATTTTGGCGCATCCATTCTGGAGTATACATAAGATTTCTAAATTATCCAGACAGTATGGATGTCCTAATGCTAGAATAGTTTATGTTAATACTTTCATTCAAAACTTAAAGTTATAGGAGTGGTTAATGTTGCATTTTTAATATTATTCGTCCAAATGAATTAAGAAATATTAATAAAGAAAACTTCATCTTCAGGCTCATTCAGACAATCAATCTTACAAGATACTGTCAAAAAATCTTGCTAAGGTTGAAACAGTTTTATGTCCTATATGCTTGGAAGGTTTTAGGAAAACAGAGTCATCTGCTTTTTTAAAACAATTGTTGTCCAGCATTTTTTTGGAGCTTGCCATTAAAAAATATGTTTTTTTGTTTGCAAACTTACACTACATCTATCTTGAATTATTAAAAAATGTAGTGTAAATTATAGTTACACTACAATATGATATAAATCACTAAATTTGTAGTGTAAGTGTGTTTATATGAAATCGGATGTAGTAAAAGCTGTCTTTCAGGATGAACTAGAAAGAAACCGGCGCCTAGTATCTCGTTATGAAAAAGAATTGGAAAATCTTCCTAAAGGGGCTATTTATAAGAGAAAAATAGGTAATCATGAATATTTGTATTTAAATTACAGAGAAGGAAACAAAGTTGTTTCTAAATTTTTAGGGAAAAATGAAACGTTTGATTCAGATGAATTGCAGATGCAGTTAGATAAGCGGAATGAATATAAGCAACTCATAAAAAAATTAAAACTTGAACAAAAGGATTTATTAAAGGCATTAAAATGAGAAAAGAGCAGGAAGAGGCTTTTTGGCAGACAATTAAAGCATTTGACGAAATCGGTCTATTACGTCATGTAATGATTATCGGCAGCTGGGCTGAGTATTTATTTCCGCCGTTATTTAAAACAGATTTTATGCCTAATTTAAGAACTCGTGATGTGGACTTTTTTTATAGAAACATTAATATTCCAAAAGAAAAAATCAATGTTGTGCAAAAGCTAAAATCTATTGGCTATGTGTATGATGAAGTTGACGGTATTTCGAGATTTTATAAAGAAGATCTTCTTGAACTTGAATTTCTTACAAGAGTTCTTGGGGCAGGAACTGATGGAAAGGTGAATATTAAACCTCTCGGAATTACATCTGAAGGATTACGTGCTATAAATATTCTTTCAGATTTTGCCAGAGAAATTGAGGCAACTGCAACAGACGGAGAAAATTATACGCTCATAATTCCAGAGCCTTCTGCTTATGTGATTCAAAAAATTCTTACAAATCCTGACCGTGAGCCTCGAGAAAAAAGAGCAAAAGATATTGCTGCGGTGAAAGAGCTTCTTTATCATATCGGAAAATCAACAGAGCATAAAATTAAATTTAGCGAAGTTTATAAAAGACTATCCGCAAAACAATTAAAAATCATAAAACAAGTATGTGAAGAAAATCAGATTGTTCTCCCTTAATCAGGAACTTTATTTGTGAGAGGAAATGCAATCTTGATGTATAATTAGGAAAAAAATGTATTTTTTTCCTAATTATCTACTTGCAATTTTATTTCACAAGGTGTATATTATTATCAGATAGGAGAGAATAAGGGGTTTGGAATATGCCGGCGACTGAATACGGAAAATATCTGAAGAAGCTCAGGATTGACAAGGACAAGACGCTTGCGGCAATGGCTAAGGATATGGGGATTGCGCCTTCTTATCTTTCGGCGATTGAAAGCGGCGAGCGCGTTATTCCAGTTGATTTTACGGAAAAGGTTTCTGAAAAGTATTCATTGAATGAGGCGGCAAAAGACGAGCTTAGGGAGCTTGAGCTTAAGACTCCGCGCAATGCGGTTCAGCTTGACTTTAAGAAGTCTGGCAGCACGGAGGAGCAGAAAAATCTTGCGATTCTGTTTGCCCAGAAATATGCGGGCTTGAGCGCTGAGCAGATTGAAAAAATCCGCGCGGTGCTTGAAGAAAAATAAAATTAGCCAGAAGGCTTTAAAAAGGAGGTGTGCCTATGATTGTGCAAAACGTAAAAGGCAAAAAAATAACCGCTTAAAAGAAACGGCAATTTCTTAAAGCGGCTTGGTCAAAGAAGCAAGAAGAATCTTGTTCAATGAATGTGTATTATTGATTATAGGTTCTTCTCTTCTTTTAGTCAACAGTTCGGAAACGGCTTGTGAAAAAATGTAATCAGCACGTATGTTCCGGTCTTGCGGGATTCAAAAAGGAATTTCCGTATGAATAATTATGCGCCGCAAAAAGTTTGTGCGGCTGACTAAAACTGCAGCTCTATTTTGGGCTGCGAGGAGAAAAAATTGAATTTCAAAATAACAAAACGTCCGAATCCGCGTGCAAAGGGTTCATATCTGTTTCATGCTTCGCCTTTTTATTCAGACGAGCTTACGATTCTTGACCTTGCGAAAGATATTAGCGACGGCTGTACGCTGAACGTTACCGATGTGGAGGCGGTTCTTTCTTCGCTGGTAAGAAAATTGCCGTTGTTCCTTAAAAAGGGCTTTATTGTTCAGCTTGGCTCGTTCGGAAGAATCCGGCTTTCGTTCAGCGCGAAGGGCAAGGAAAAGGCTTCTGATGTTGAGGCGGCGGACATTTTGCGCAAGCGGATTGTCCTTGTTCCATGCTCGGAAATCAGAAAAGAGATTGAGTCAACGGCTTTTTCAAAAGTCAATGTGGTTACAGAAAGTTCTTTGGAATCTTCCTCTGAAGAAACTGACGAAAATGAAGTTTCCGCATAGAACATCATTCTAGTTTTTGCCGTCGGCGGAAGTTGCTGTTTGCAAGCTGCTTCTGCTGGCGGTGATTTTTTTAATTCATAGTCTGAATATCAAATTTTGAAACGAACAGATATTTGTGTGTCATTCCCGTGCTGCGACACGGGAATCTGTTGTAAAAGTACAATAGATTATCGGGTCAAGCCCGATAATGACATTAAATTATAAAACTCGAAGTTTGGGCTTTATAACATATTCAGCAATAGATAAAATTATTCCTCCGACACTCCATGTCGCTCTTGCGTTTTATAATGAAGAAAAATAAAGCGAAAGGGCGATTTTTTTATTTGCAATGCAAATTCTGGAGGTTGTTATGTCGGAAAAGCAGATTCTTATCAATTGCGGAAAAAACTGGTTTGAGTTTTCGAAAAGCTGGACGGGGCAGCTTGACTACTGCGGAAAAGTTGAAAATCCGTCGCATTTGAATGTTGAAAATTATCAGAAACTTGCATCAAGCGCATATTTTACGCCGAGCTATTATGTGTTTTTGCAGGACGAGCTGAACTGCACGCCAAGAATTTACGTTTCGCCTGAGACTGACATTTCAGACAAGGACAGTTTCGACTTTCTTCTTCATGCCGGCGCCTTGCTCTGCGCGGTTGAGGCGAAGGATTCTCTTCTTGCAGGCGAGCTTTATCTGCGTCGGAAAAAATCGTTTGACAAATTTGCGCGGCTTACCCAGTTTATAATCGAGCCTGTTTCTGCGGAAATCCTTTTCTCGCTTTTGTTCGGGCGGCTGTATGATATGGAAGAAAACAAGATTCCGCTTGTGCTGGATGCGGCAAAAAAGAAACTCTCTTACATCTGTGAATCGGAAACCTTGGAGCAGACGTTCGTGCGCTATTTTAAAGAAAACAAAGTCTGTCTTACGCTTCCGGTTGTCGGGATGAATTATCACAGTTGGTCGCCGTATTCAGACTGTCTTGACGGTCTTGCGGAAAATCTAAAGTCGGAAGATTTGCTTGTTCAGTCGGAAAAAATCAGAAAGGCGAAACACGATTTTTATTCCTCTCTTGAAATTGCGGTTCAGGCAGAGCCGTACAATCATGCCGATGAAAATGCGGTTGCGGTTATGGCGGAAAGCATTGACGCGAAAATCTCCGGAAATCCAGGACTTGAAAAAGCCGGCTATGTCCGTGCCACCGCCGCAAAAATAATCCGTTCCGCAAAACCTGAAAAAATGTCTTTTAAGGCGGAGCTTATGCGGATTGGCGGCCGGGATGTCGTCGTAAAGATTGAAGTGTAACGGAAAGTGGAGAAATCATGGAAAACACGGTTCTTTGTATATCGGTTTTATTCTTGTTTGCGGCGGAATTTCTGATTGTCTTTTTGCTGAAGCGGAAGGTGAGAAAGTTGCTGCAGGGGTAGGAATTTCTTGTGTGAGGGATTGGAAGGGTGAGCGGATTTTGAAAAAATCAGCGAAAACAAACGCTTGCGTTTGGTCGGAGGCGGAAGCCGTAGCCCGCAAAAACGGAAAACCGTTTTTGTAACGAGTTTTCCGTGAAAACTCATGAAAAGCCCGGTCCGCAAATTGTTTTGCGGACACACCCAGAGAAAAACTGTGGTATAATTGTTTATTATGGAAGAGCAAAAACTTTATATTTTAAGATGGAATCCGAATAAATCTTCGTATAAGAAGAAGCTTCATAAGGATGTTGTTGCCCATGCAAAGGTTTGTCAGTTTCCAAAAGATTTTAACTGGAGCATCCGCGACTGGAAGAAAGTTTCAGCTGGTGATTTGTTCATCATGCAGCAGGTAGGAACGGATAATGACGGAATCGTGATGATTGGAAAATTCAAGGGTAAATGCTACAAGGAGCAAAGCTGGAGAAATGACGGCTCTGTAATTCATTATGCGGATTTGCTGCTTTTTGATGCGTTTGATGTTGATGAAAAAAATGTTCTTCCAGCGCAAAAATACGAGAAAAATTTTCCTGAAATAAGCTGGCATCACGGTCATTCGGGCGAGCTTTTGGAATTTAATCTTGCAAACAGGCTTCTTATGCAAATCAACAAGGACTTGATGGAATGTGGCTTGTGGGATAGCGGAAGTTTCGGTGATCTTGTTAATCCCTGGTGGTCAGCAGAAGATATTTTGAAGAATAAAAAGGAAAAACATGGCTTCTGACAAAAAACGCGACGACATCCGCCGCACTGCACGCATTATTCAGATTGACGAGATGCTCCGGGGCGGGGCTTTTGTGGGAATGGACGAGCTGGTTTTTAAGTTCGGCGTGAACAAGCGGACTGTTGAGCGTGATTTTGAGCGGCTCCGGGACGAAATGAATGCTCCTCTTGAATACGACAAGACTAAAAAAATGTATCATTACACAGACCCGACTTTTTCCGTGCCGAATGTCGTGCTTACGGAAGGCGAGCTTTTTACAGTTTCCACGGTGATGCCGCTTTTGGAGCAGTACAAGAACACGCCGCTTGAAAGCTCGTTCAAGAACATCATGGCAAAAATCGCGTCTTTTCTGCCGGAAACGGTTACTGTTGATTCCTCTTTTTTGAACACGGACATAAGCTTTATTTCCGACCCGCTTCCAAAAATTGACGCTGAGGTTTTCAATCAGATTTTCAAGGCGATAAAGAGCCACTCGGTTGTTTCGTTCGGATACAAAAGCTCCGGGAGCAAGGTTTTTAAGGAAAAGATTTTTGACTGCTATCACGTTGTCTGCCAGAAAGGAAACTGGTATGTGCTTGGCTTTGACCACGGTGCGGCGGATTTTCGGGTTTTCGCTCTCTCGCGGATAAAAAATATCGTTCCTGCCGGCGAAACTTTTTCCGTTCCGAAAGATTTTGACATTCACAGGCACATCGACTTGAACTTTGGAATCTGGAACAATCCTGAGCCGCCAGAAGAATATGAATTCCTCTTTTCCGCAAAGATGGCGAACTACGTTCTTGAGCGCGAGTGGCACAAAAATCAGCTGATTGCGCAGCACGAGGACGGCTCGGTTCTTCTGAAATTCAGCTCGAACCAGAAACAGATGGTGTTCTCCTGGGCAATGGGCTTCGGCGATTCCATCACAGTGATAAAACCTGCAAGGTTGAGGAAAGAGATTCGAGAGGAATGTAGGAAGATGGCGGGGAAGTATAGCGCGCGCGAGAAATGAAAATCTATAAAATCTGCTTGTTTCATGCTATAATTGCAATATGAATTCCAAGAAAGAGTCAGCTGTTTTTCCAAGCCTGAGCGAGCGCGACATAATCACAAAATACATTATTCCTGCGATAGAAAATTCCGGGTGGAGCAAGCAGAGGCAAATCCGTGAGGAAGTTGCTTTTACTGCCGGACGGATTTTTGTAAAGGGAAAAAGGACGAAACGTGGCGAGCGAAAGCGTGCCGATATAATCATATATTATAAGCCGAATATTCCAGTTGCGGTTGTGGAGGCGAAAGACGGCAATCACACTGTGGGAGCCGGAATGCAGCAGGCTTTGGAATACGCGCAGATTCTTGATGTTCCAGTTGCAATTTCAAGCAATGGAAGCGGATTTTTAATTCAATACCGCAAAAACTGCGGACGGCTCGGCTCTCACGGAAATCCAGTTGTGACGGAAAACGCTGATTTGGAGCATTTCCCGACAATTGAAGAGCTTTGGAGCTGCTACAAAAAGTACAACGGACTTGAAACAAAGCAGGCGGAAGAAACTTCGCTTTCATCTTATTTTTTCGACTCGGAAGGAAGAAAGCCTCGTTATTATCAGCGGATTGCAATCAACAGGACTGTGGAGGCAATCGCTCGCGGTCAGAACAGAATTCTTCTTGTAATGGCGACGGGAACAGGAAAAACATATACGGCATTCCAGATTATTTACCGTCTTTGGAAATCCGGCTGTAAAAAGCGGATTCTTTATCTTGCTGACAGAAACAATCTGATTCTCCAGACGAAAAAAGGCGATTTCAAGCATTTTAAGGACAAGCTTACAATCATAAGGCATAAGCAGATTGACAAGGCTTATGAAATTTATCTTGCGCTTTATCAGGGGCTTACAAATTATGACGAAGAAACTGACGCGTACAAGCAGTTCAGCCCGGACTTTTTCGACCTGATTATTGTGGATGAGTGCCACCGCGGCTCGGTTGACGAGGACAAGGCATGGCACAAAATCCTGAGCTATTTTTCTTGTGCAACGCAGATTGGAATGACGGCAACACCGCGCGAGACAAAGTCGCTTTCAAACATAGAATATTTTGGAGAGCCGATTTACACGTATTCCTTAAAGCAGGGAATTGACGACGGATTTTTAGCTCCGTACAAAGTTCTGCGAGTCGGAATGAATATTGATTTGGAAGGCTACCGCCCGGAACGAGGCAAGACCGACATCGAAGGCGAGCTGGTGGAAGACCGGCTTTACAACACAAAGGATTTTGACCGCAACATTGTAATTGACGAGCGCACAAATCTTGTGGCAAAGAAAATCATGGAATATCTGAACAATTCCGACCCTATGTCAAAGACAATCGTCTTCTGCGTTGACATTGAGCACGCCGAACGCATGAGGCAGGCACTTTTAAAATACTCGGATCCTGAAATCACCGCAAAATCAGACAAATATATTGTGCGGATTACAGGCGACGACCCGGTTGCAAAAGGCTATCTTGAAGATTTTATAAATCCGGAGGAGCCGTTTCCTGTAGTCGCGACAACTTCAAAGCTTATGACAACAGGAACAGACGCAAAAAGCTGCAAGCTGATTTGCCTTGACTCGAACATCGGCAGCATAATTGAATTCAAGCAGATTATCGGACGCGGAACTCGTGTTGAAGAGGATTACGGCAAGCTTTATTTTACGATTATCGACTTTAGAAATGCTACGGACAAATTTGCGGACAAGGATTTTGACGGCGCTCCTGTAAGAATCAAGGAAGCAAGCCAGAACGACAGCTTGAGCGAGGAAATGATTGACTGCGGAAATCAGGAAAATCAAGACGAGCAGACCGAACAGATTGACCCGGCTACCGGCGAGAAAATCCAGTTTGAGGAAGCCTACAAAATCGACGGAAATTTCGGAACTGTAGAGATAAACGAGAAAGTTCCAGCCTTCGGCAAGAAAGAAAAAATCTATATCCGCGGTGTTGATGTTTCAGTGCTCAGCGAACGCAGGCAGTTCCTTGACGCAAACGGAAAGCTAATCACCTGCAGCTTAAAAGAATACACAAAAAACGGAATCCTTACTTCGTACCGTTCGCTGGACACTTTCCTTAAAACCTGGAACGATGCCCAGAAGAAAAAGGCGATAATCGGAGAGCTTGAAAGTCAGGGAATTATTTTTGAGGAGCTGAAAGAAGAGATAAAATCCGACCTTGATATTTTCGATCTGATTTGCCACATCGCCTGGGATGCACCAGTCTTGACCCGGAAAGAACGCGCCGAAAACGTGCGCAAGCGCAACTACTGGACAAAATACGGAGATTCCGCACGCAAAGTTTTAGCCGCCCTTTTGGACAAATACGCCGAAACTGGAATTGAAGAAATCGAAGACATGAAAATCCTGACCGTTGAGCCGCTGAAAGACTTGGGAACGCCAGCGGAAATCGTGAAAACTTTCGGCGGAAAACAGAATTTCCTTGCCGCCTTAAAGGAACTGGAAGACGAGATTTATTCGGCGGCGTAGTTTATTTTGTTTACAAATTAACTAAAAAATATTATATTTGTAAACAAAGAGGCTATGGTAAAAACTTTGCCTAAAATATCGTTAAAGTTTTTATTCATAAGTTTGCAACGCAAACTTTCTTATTAACTGTTGTTTCTTACTTCATTGCGAAACAACTTAAAAAGTCAAATCGGAAATTGATATTTCCTCATTGACTTTTTATTGGAGGCAGATATGAACGCTAATGAAATTTTTGCGCAAAGGCTAAAAAATGCTCGCATTATGAAAGGCTTTTCTATGGATGAGCTTGTTTCTGCTATGGGAAATGCCATTTCAAAAATGACTATTTCAAAATATGAAAAATGCCAGCTTTCTCCAAACAGTTCTATCGTCATTTCTTTGGCGAAAGCATTAAATCAGCCAGTTGATTATTTTTTTAGACCATATACTCTCCAAATTGATTCAATAAAATTCCGAAAAACTAAAAGTAGTCTTGCGGTTAAGCAGGAAAATGCCATAAAAGAACAAATTTCCGATTTAATTGAGCGGTATATTAATGTTGAAGAAATCTGTAATTCATCAGTAAAGTCTGATTTTTTATTTTCAGAACTTATTACTTCTGAATTTCAGGTAAAACAGGCTGCTGTTGCACTTAGAAATGAATGGGAAATCGGAACCGATGGAATTGTAAATGTAATTGATTTACTGGAAGAACACGGCATTAAAGTTATGGAAATTGATGCTCCGTCATCTTTTGACGGTTTAAGTTCTATGGTAAATGATATTTATCCTGTTGTAGTTTTAAATAGAACTTATTCCTCTGAAAGAAAACGTTTTACCGCGCTTCATGAGCTGGGGCATCTTGTTTTGAATTTTCCAGAAGATATTTCTGAAAAAGATGAAGAGCATTACTGTCATCTGTTTGCAAATGAAATGCTGATTCCAGAGATGATTTTTAAAAACATTATTGGAAATTCAAGACATGACATTTCTTATCAGGAACTGAAAGCAATTCAGCTCCGATATGGAATTTCCTGTGATGCATTGATGTATAAAGCAAAATCATGTGGAATCATAAGCGACCAGCGGTATAAAACTTATTGCATTCAAAAGAACCGAAATCCAGTGTTTAAGAATATGGTGGAAAAATCCATTTATCCTCAGGAAGAAAGTTTAAGATTTACCAGTCTTGTATATAAAGCATTAAGCAATGAGCTTATTACCGTTTCAAAAGCGGCCAGTCTTCTTCATCAGAATGTGGAACAGGTTCGGGAGGATCTTGCCCTTGTATGATTGAAGAAAGAATTGTCGTAAGCGATTCAAACATTTTCTTTGACTTGCTTTCAGTTGATTTGTTAAATGACTTTTTTCTATTGCCGTGCGAAATCACAACAACAGATTTTGTTATAAGTGAAATTATTAAGCCTGAACAATTAGAAAAATTACAGTTATTTATAGATTCCAAAAAACTGGATGTTATAAATTTTGTTAACGATGAAATCAACAAAATTTTTTCAATTTTTCAGTCAAATGATAACAATGCTTCTATTACTGATTGTTCTGTGTGGTATTACGCCAAGAAAGTTGACGGGAGATTGCTTACAGGCGACAGTAAATTAAGAAAATCTGCTTTGGCGGATAATGTAAAGGTTTCTGGTATTCTGTATATTTTTGATAATTTTGTTGAATATGGAATTTTGGAAAAAGAATTATGTGCCAAGAAACTAGAAGAATTGATGCAAAAGAATAGCAGGTTGCCTAAGGGTGAATGTGAGAAAAGAATTGTTGAGTGGCGGGAATAGGGTATGGCTGAATACAATACAATTGAATATCTTGGAATTTTGGAAACCTTGTATAATCCAGATTTCAACCCCCTCGAATTCGAGGGGGTTAGAAAAGAAGCCGGACTGAACGCTTTTACCCTTTCTCCGTCCAAATGGGTTGATTCAACAAAAGCGAAGGGAGAAAATTAAATGACCCAACACACAACACAAAAACTCGGCGACATCTGCAGAATCGAAAAGGGCAGAACAGGAATCGCAAGCGCGGCTCCGGGCGAATATCCGCTTGTTGTAACCGCCGAGGAGCGCAAAACCTGCAGCACATACCAGTTTGACTGCGAGGCGGTCTGCATTCCTCTTGTAAGCTCCAGCGGACACGGCAAAAAGTCGCTTAAGAACGTTCATTACCAGAGCGGAAAATTCGCGCTTGGCTCGATTCTCTGCGCCGTGATTCCGAACAATCCGCAGCAAGTGAACGCGCGTTATCTTCGCCAGTACCTGCAGTTTTACAAGGACACGCTCTTGGTTCCGCTGATGAAAGGCGCGGCGAACGTCTCTCTTTCCATGCGCGACATTGCCAATGTTGAGGTTCCGCTCCCGGATTTTGACACGCAAGCTGCCCTTGCAAAAACCTTTGTTGAAGCTCAGGAAAAACAGAAGCAGCTCAACGCCGAATTTGAAAAGCAGACCGAATACGCAAAACGCCTCCGCCAGAATATTCTGCAGGAAGCGATTGAGGGCAAGCTCACGGCGGAATGGCGAAAGACTCACCCGGCTATAAAAGGCAATCCCGACTTTGACGCACAAGCATTGTTTGAGCAGATTCAGAAAGATAGACTCGTTTATTGGAAACAGAATCCTTCAAAAGAATCTAAAAATAAAGATTTATTGCCAATTGATGAATTTGAAACGTCTTTTCCTAAAACATGGAAAAAGACTTGTTTAATTGAACTTTTTGATTTTGTTGATTATCGAGGAATTACTCCAAAGAAACTAGAAGAGGGAATAACCTTAATAACTGCAGCAAATATAAAAGAAGGTTTTTTAGATTTTACTTCAAAAGATTTCATTTCGGAATCTGAATATGAAATTAGAAATGCAAGGGGAATAACAGAAAAAGATGATATTCTTTTTACTACAGAGGCTCCCATGGGACATTGTTCACTTAACACGTTGGAAAAAACTTCATGTGGTCAAAGAATTATTACTATGAAAAAATATTCTTCGGTTAATAAAAAGATATTTAATAAGTATTTTTGTTTTTATATTTTATCGAAAGTTTTTCAGAACCTGTTGCTGCAAAAAGCAACAGGGGTAACAGCAAAAGGTATAAAAGCATCTATTTTAAAAATATTACCAGTTCCTCTTCCTCCACTCGCCGAACAAAAAGAAATCGTCGTAAAACTAGAATCCCTGCTTGCAAAAGTAACCGAACTGGAAAATCAAATTCAGGAACGCAAGAAAATGATAGCAAAACTAGTTTATTGTGTAATTAAAGAAAAATTGGAGAGGTAAATTCTATATTCATTGGCTAAACAACCGCAGAAAATTTTAGGAATTTTGTGATATACTACTAGTGGAGAAGATAGAAATGAAAATAGATGTAACATCAGGAAGTATGGCATTTAATAGACTTGATATGCAGATAAGTCAAGCTATTTTATTATCTATAGAAGTTTATGCAAATTTAGATTTTCTACTTGTGATGGACTATTATGATGATATTTCTTTGTTTGATGATAGTATAAATCCAAATTCTGTTTCTTATTATCAAATGAAATCTTCAGATGAACACTTTACTTTTAATTCAATAATAAAAGCAGAATGGATTGATAAACTTTATGAACATCTAAATAATCCTCAATATATTATCAAAGAATTAGGATTAATAACTAATTGTTCAATTGTTGAAACTGATTCTCCGAAAAAAGAATATAAACAAGAGAAAACAAGTTTTAATTTATTTAATGAAAATACAAGAAAAAAAATAGTAAAGGATATTGCTTCTCATTTTAATATAGCAGAAGAAAATGTTGATTTATCGAAATTTGTACATATAAAAACAGACTTGACTATAAATAAACATAAAAATATAGCAGAAGCGGAATTTGCTAATTTTCTGTACAAAGACTATCCAAAAATTTCATATGACTCAATAAAAGTTATATATCAAAGTTTAGTTACATTGCTTACAAAAAAGCAGGAGTTCGAGAATATAGGAAATAATGAAATATTCGAAAATATTAGAAAAAATAAAGGTGTTAGCAAAGGTGATATTCAAGAGATAATAAAGCACAGTTTATTAATACGAATTCCTGAATTTGATATTCTAGATAGAATATTACAATTAGATAAAAATGAAAAACCTAATTACTCTTTAGAGTATGCTAAAATACTTGCTGATTCTAATAGAAAGGTGGACAGTTTTTTTGAATTAGTTGAAAAAATCGATTTTTTGCTTAAGAAAAACTTAATACAAGAAAATGAGAACTTTAAAACTTACATAGTTAGGATGCTGCATATGTTGCCACAAAATATATTGTTTAGTGAAGAATATAAGACATTACTAATAAGTTGTATCTATATAAATAATCAGGAGTAAAATATGAATGATGTTATTTTGACAGAAATATTAATTTCTGATTTTCAAGAGAAAACTGCTCGTAAGTTCTATTTTAATGAAGGAATAAATATAATTACAAGTTCGGAAAATCATGTTGGGAAATCTTCGTTAATAAAATCAATTTATTACACTTTAGGAGCAGAAGTTAATTTTGATGACAATTGGAATAAGTTATCAAAAATTTATAGTGTAAAATTTAGGTTGGGCAATCAAAATTATCAAGTTGTTAGATATACAAAAAAATTTGCAGTCTTACAAGATGAAAACCTTTTGTTACTTACAGATGATGTTTCTCATGAGTTAGCAAAAAAGTTGGAAGAAATTTTTGATTTCGGTATATATCTTCCAAATAAGAATAATCAAAAAGTCGAATTAGCACCTCCAGTATTTTCTTATATGCCTTATTATATAGATCAAGATTCAGGATGGTCTGAAATTTATAATAGCTTTAATAATTTGGGACAATATAAAAAAGATGATAGATTAAAATCATTATATTATCATCTAGGAATATATAATAAAGAAACTATAAAATTAATGTCTGATAAAGATATTGTAAATCAAGAATTAAAAAAATTAGAATCTGAATCTGAAAAAATTCAAACAGTGATAGAAACTCTTTCAAGTGAAATAAATAATATTGTTCCAGCATCAAACATAGAAGAATTGGAACGTAACCTAATAATTTCAAAAAATAAAATAGACGAATTAGTAAAAGTTGTTGCATTAAAGAGAAATGAAATCCAAAAACTAGAAGGTCTCTTGCAAGGACATAAATTCCAATTGGCATTAATTGAAAAAAAAGAGAAAATATCTATTAATGAGAAATCAATAAAAAATGAGTTTTTATGTCCTATATGTGGATATAGACTTAATAACGAAATATTTAAAATTGTTGAGATTAATCATGGACTTATTACAAAAAAATATGCAACAGAGCAAATTAGTTTTCAAATTTCAAAACTAGAAGAAGACTTAAAAAATAAGAAAATTGAATATATTTCATTAATGAAAAACTTAAAGAAAGAAGAAGATTTATCTATAGATGATAAAAGCAATTATGAAAACTATCTTACACAAAGAGGATTAGAGAAAACTATTAATTCCCTCAATATAAAATATGATAATAATTTAACACAAAGAAATGAACTAGGCGAAAAAATTAAGGATATAAATAAAGAATTAAAGGATTTGCCAACTAAAGAAAATGTTGAAAGTATATATAAAGATTTTGTTATTCAAAATTTATTAAGTCTAGGAGCTTGGGAATCTTCTTATGAAGAAAAAATTGGTATACTAAAACCTATAAAAGCACAAGGTACATTATTAAATAAGATTATACTTGCACAGGAAGTAGCTTTATTTCAAACCATAGAAAATTTAGATTTGAAAATTACTAAATTTCCATTTGTTATAGATTCTCCAAGAGGCAATGAAGCAAGTAAATTAAGTAGTTATGAAATTCTAAAACTAATTATAAATATAGATAGTCTTAAACAAATTATAATTTCAACTGTTGATTTTGAAAATTATTGCAAAGATTTAAACTATACAGGAAAAATAGAAATAACTTTTTTAAATGACAAACGTAAACTTCTAAATGAAAAAATGTATGAAGAAAATACTTCTGAAATAGAAAGCTTATTCTCATTATTTAATGAGAATAGAGATTCGTAATTTCGCATTAGGGATTGTAGTGGCGGCGAAGCCGTTGCGAAGCAATGAAGGTAGCACGAAGTGCGTACGGAACCACGAAAAGCCCGACCGATGCGGTTGTTGAGCTTGTCGAAACAGAGTGGCGGGAACGCCCGAAAACAAAACAGGAGCGTGTAATAAAAACTTTGCCAAAAATACTGTCAAAGTTTTTATTTACAAGTTTGCGTTGCAAACTTCATTATCGACTGCATATTCTCATTTCATTGCGAATATGCTTAAAAAGCCAACGTAAAAGTTGAAACTTTTTCATTGACTTTTTATTGGAGAAACCATGCCGGAAGTCATAAAAAACAAGAACGATGAGCTGTATGTGCAGATTGCTTCTGTTCTTTCAAAAAGCAGGCAGTTTGTCGTGAGTACCGTGAACACGACGATGGTCAGGACGTATTTTGAAATCGGTAGAATCATTGTTGAGAACGAGCAGAACGGAAAGAGCCGCGCCGAATACGGAAAGGAGACCTTGAAGAATCTTTCGGAGAGGCTTACAAAAGATTTTGGAAAGGGATTTTCAGTAGAAAATCTTGACAGAATGCGTTTCTTTTACAGGACTTATTCGAATTCGTCAACACTGTTGACGAATTTTGAGCTTAGCTGGTCGCATTATCTTTTTCTTATGAGAATTGACAACCCGGAAGAACGGAAATTCTATGAAATTGAATGCAAAAATTCCAACTGGAGCTTGCGGGAATTAAGAAGGCAGTTTGATTCCGCGCTTTATGAGCGGCTAGCGTTGAGCAAGAATAAGGAAGGTGTAAAGCAGCTTTCTAAAAAGGGAATTGTTGTCGCAAAGCCGGAAGATATTGTAAAAGACCCTTATATTCTGGAATTCCTCGGACTGCCGGAAAAGGCTGAATATTCGGAATCAGACCTTGAGCAGAAGCTGATTGATAGGCTTGAAAAATTTCTGCTTGAGCTTGGTAAAGGTTATGCTTTTGTGGGGCGTCAGGTTCGTTTTACTTTTGATGAAGAGCATTACCGCGTGGATTTGGTTTTCTACAACCGCCTGTTGCAGTGTTTTGTTCTGATTGACTTGAAAATCGGAAAACTGACTCATCAGGATTTGGGGCAGATGCAGATGTATGTAAATTATTATGACCGTTTTGTTAAGCTGGAGCATGAAAACAAGACGATTGGAATTGTTCTGTGCAAAAATAAAAATGATGCGCTGGTGGAAATCACTCTGCCTAAAGACAATACCCAAATATTCGCAAGCAAATACGAAACCGTCTTGCCGAAGAAAGAAGAGCTGAAAAAACTGATTGAAGAATAAACAAGGAGCAAAAACAAAATGTCGAACATTGCAGGAATAATAAAGTCGCTTCAGAATATTATGCGGAAAGATCAGGGCGTTTCCGGGGACGCGCAGAGAATCGAGCAGCTTGGCTGGATGATTACGCTGAAAATTCTTGACGACAAGGATGCGGAGCTTGAGCTTTTGAGCGACGATTATGTTTCTGCGATTCCGTCTGAACTGCAATGGCGGTCTTGGGCTGCGGACAGCGAGGGCATTACAGGAGACGCGCTGAAGAATTTTATCGACAACAGACTTTTTCCCGGCCTGCAGAATCTTGATGTGTCGTTTGGCGGCGGGCTGGACACTGATTCAGACAGCAGTTCCAGCGTAAGAAAGCGCGCTGTTTTAATCCGTGATATTTTTTCTGGCACGAACAACTATATGAAGAATGGTACGATTATCCGCCAGGTTGTGAACAAGCTGAACGAAATCGACTTTAATGCAAGCGAGGACCGACACACTTTCGGCGACATTTACGAAAGCCTTTTGCGCGACTTGCAGAGCGCAGGAAACTACGGAGAATTCTACACGCCGCGCGCGGTTACGGAAATCATGACCGAGATTGTGAATCCGCGTCTTGGCGAGAAAGTCCTTGACCCGGCCTGTGGAACAGGCGGCTTTTTGACGAGCGCGATTGAAAACATCAGGAGGCAGGATGTTCATTCTGTTGAGGATTTGAAAGTTCTGGAAGAAACTATCCATGGGCAGGAGCTAAAGCCGCTTCCGTTTATGCTTTGCGTTACAAATCTGATTCTGCACGACATTGAAGTTCCGAATGTTGTGAACGGCGACAGCTTGAACCGTGAATATACAAGCATTGGCGAGCGCGACCGTGTTGACGTGATTTTAGCGAATCCGCCGTTCGGCGCGAGCGTAAGCGACGGCGTTGAGACAAATTATCCGGCTCAGTTCCGCACAACAGAAAGCGCCGACCTGTTTTTGCTTCTGATGATTCGCTGTCTTAAAAACGGCGGACGTGCCGCAATTGTTCTGCCCGACGGCTCGTTGACTGGCGACGGAGTAAAGCAGAGAATACGCGAGGAGTTTTTGGCACAGTGCAATGTCCACACAATCGTGCGTCTGCCGAATTCGGTGTTTCAGCCTTATGCGAGCGTTGCCACAAATCTTCTGTTTTTTACAAAAGGTGAGCCGACCCGCGAAATCTGGTACTGGGAGCACAAGCTTCCTGAAGGTCAGAAATCATATTCAAAGACAAAGCCGATTCAAAGGGCAGAATTTGAATCGCTAAAAAAATGGTGGAGCAGCCGCACGGAAACAAGTCAGGCTTGGAAAGTCGGCATTGAAACTTTGAAAGAAAACGGCTTCAATCTTGACATAAAAAATCCGTTTGTAAAGGAAGAAGAAACTTCACATACGACCGAAGAGCTTCTTCAAATGCTTGATGACTCATTCAAAAAAAGCGGCGAGCTGCTTGCGGAACTTAAAAACGCACTGGAGTAAATTATGGAAAACATGAACCTAACCTCGCTTCTAAAATCAATCTTTGACTACGATCCGGACGGACCTAACATTCATCATTTGATGGCGGTGCATGGCTACAGCCGGCTTATTGCGCAGATGGAAAACGTGGACGAGCATACGCTTTTTATAACTGAAGTTGCGGCGTATCTTCACGACATCGGCGTAAAGGCGAGCAATGAAAAATATGGAAACAGCCAGCCTCAGCATCAGGAGGCGGAAGGTCCTGCAATAGCGAAAAAACTCCTTGAGCCGCTTTCTCTTCCTGCAGCCGACGTTGAGCGAATCTGCTTTATAATCGGCCACCACCACACGTACAAGGCGATTGACGGACTTGACTTTCAGATTCTTGTTGAGGCGGACTTTATCGTGAACGTGATGGAAGGCTACTGCAAGCGCGAGTCTGTTCCGGCGATGAAGGCGAACGTGTTCAAGACCGCAAGCGGAAAATATCTTCTGGAGCAGATGTTTGAAAAGTCGGCGAGGTGAGTACAATTAACGGATGCACTTCGTTCTGATATGTAGAAAAAATAAAAAATTCTGCTGCGACATTATATGTCGGTTTGATGTTGTATGATTCTAGAAAATAGAATTCGGTTTTTACGGAGTTTTTATGGGTGACAGAATCGGAAGCGGAAAAGAAGTTATTCTGGTTTACGGAAATGATTTAAGAAATTGCGGAGACTCGGAATTTTATAAATATCTGCGTAAAAATTATAGAAATGTTTCCACAAAAGGCATTTTCAGTTCCTGTCCGTGGGTTTACATTAATCTGAAAGACAAGACGTTTTTTCCGGGGATTCCAGGAATAAAAATCACAGAAGCTTTTCACGGGCACGCCGTAACAGTTGATGAGTTTTTCACGATTGAAAAGATTTATGAGGAATTAAAAGGCAAATTCTGCAGAAACAGGAAAGTCAAGGATATTTATTCAAAATACAAAGGAAAGGATGTGTTTGTTTTCAACAAGGAAAGATTTGACTGTGATGAAGGCGCGGAGGTTGCACGTCAGCTGATAAAAGAGCGGGAATTGCATGAACAGCTTGAAAAAGAAAGAGTCTTCTGTTTTATAGAACTGGACAAAGAAAAAATATTGCAAAGAGAATTTATTCTGCTGAAATCAGAAGAGACTAAAAACTTGCTTCCCTCATCTGGAATTTACGACGGAATGCTGCAGCAGCAAAGTATTCCTGGTGATGAGTATTACAAATGTAAAGTGGAGTTTACCGATACGGAAATAATCATAAGAACCGATGGATATACAAACGGTCCAGATTATTTTGAGAATTTAAAAATTTACAGGCATGGTTAAACAAGTTTTGGAAAAGTGGCTATAATATCAATATTTCACACTGGAGAAAATGATTTATATCATGGAAGAAATTTGGTATCCTGCAGAAAATGAGTACGAATCTGGAATCACAAAAGAACAGTGGAAAGCGTTTGTAACGGACAGAAATGTATTTACAGAAGATTCGCTGACAGCCTTCGCCTGTATTCAGAAAGCGGCTCTTGCGACTTGCACGGACATTGCGGAAGAATTCGGCAGAACGAAAAATTTTTATAACAATGCTATTTGGAGAACAGGCGAGAAAGTTCATAAACTGACAAATTGCCCTTTGAGTTTGCGTCCTGATAAAACTGAACGTTTCTGGTCAATCTGCTGCCTTGGAAGAAAACTGCCGAATGGAAGAATTGAACTGAAAATCCGCCAAGAATTAAAGGAAGCGTTTGATGAAACCGGAGTTTTAGCAGGAGTTGAAGTTATGGAAAAGAAAGAAAATATCAGATTTTGGCTAATAAATCATACTTATAAAGAAGCTACAGATAAAAATAGAGATGACCTTATTGAGCAGGCTGAGAAAAATAATTATGCATTTATGCAATATGAATATAATAAGCAGGAAAATCGGGTTGTTACGCCAACATATAAAAATGCGATGCAAATAAATGTTGGTGATTATATTTTTCTTAGGGCAAAAGATTTCGTTTATGCTTATGGAACGGCAATAATTCCAAGAAAAACTTCTACTAAAATTTTAAGTCTCAAAAAAGTAATTGATGAAAGAGATTGTGAATATTCATCTGAAACTTCTAAAGATATAATTTCATTTGACGATGCCCCGGTTTTCTATTTTGATTTTTCAGAAGGAGAAGAAAATTGGGGAGAACGTGTTGATGTTGAAAAATGGATAATAAGCAATTCTCCAATTTCAGTTGGAAATGTAAAATATTTGGATAGTTTGCCATATCCCCCAATAAGGGAAATAGACAAGGAATCAGCAGAAAAAATAATTGAAAAAATAGGAGTAAACATAATGCCAAATAATTCTCTTGCCGACCAACTCACCGACCTTCTTTTGCATACTCACAACCTGATTCTCCATGGCGCGCCTGGAACTGGAAAAACGTTTCTTGCCAAACAGATTGCGGAAAAAATGGGTTGCACGCAAAATGAAATCGGATTTGTCCAGTTTCATCCGAGCTACGACTACACGGATTTTGTTGAAGGTCTGCGCCCAAAAAATCAGAATAATGGCGAAATCGGATTCGAGCGGAAAGACGGCGTGTTCAAGGAATTCTGCAAAAGGGCGTTGCTGGCGATGAACGTTTCTTCGGTTTCTGATAATTTTGAGCAGGTTTGGGAAAATGTTGTTGATTATCTGAATGAAAAAGATTTTATGGATGTTCCGCTTCTGACAGGAAAAAGCACATTCCGTGTTGAACTGAATGAAAACGGAGACGGACTTGCTACTAGAACTTATGAGAACGGCGATTATAAGAAAGGCGAATGGATTCAGGGAAAATCCAAATTTTACAACAAAGAACAGTTGTATAATATTTACAAAGGACTTCCGGGAATTCCGTCCCGAGGACATGACAACTACAGAAAAGCCGTGATTGAATATTGGAAGAAAAATTTCGGGCTTGTTGATTATTCGATAAAAGAAAAATCCGAAACTGAATCTGTAAAACCTTTCCTCTTCATCATCGACGAAATAAACCGCGGTGAGCTTTCAAAAATCTTCGGCGAGCTGTTCTATGCAGTCGAACCGGGCTACCGAGTTTCCTATGACGACTTGAAAAAACATCAGTCTGGCGAAAAAATGATTTCAACAATCCGCACGCAGTACGCAAATCTTGAAACTGAGGGAAACGAGTTTGACAAGGCGTTGCGCGTTTCAAATCCGTCAGATTACGGCCATTTTTTCATCCCCGAAAACGTCTACATCATCGGCACAATGAATGACATCGACCGCAGCGTTGATACAATGGACTTTGCGTTCCGCCGCCGTTTTGCGTTCAAGGAAATCAAAGCCTCTGAAAACCTTGAAATGCTCAGCACGCTTGGCGAAATCGCGGACGAGGCTGAAAACCGCCTCAAAAAACTGAATGACGAAATCTCAGAAATCACGGAACTTTCTTCGCCTTCATCATATCACATCGGCGGCGCATATTTCTTAAAGCTGAAAGATTTTGAAGGCGACACCAACGAACGCTTCCAAAAACTTTGGACTTACCACTTGGAAGGGCTTCTAAAAGAATATCTTCGCGGCACAGAAAACGCGGAAGAAAATTTTGAAAAGCTTAAGGATGCGTATTTCGGGACGGAAAATTTTGGAATATCAAATGAAGAAATTGATAATAAACAATTCTTATAGTAAACTACTTTGAGAAAGAACTATATTAAAAATCTAAACTGATGTTGGCATTGCTTGGAAAAATGATATGAATAAGGAAAATCTTGATATTCAGAATTTGCAGAAAGAAGCTAAAATATTTTCTGAGATTGAATCAGAACATGATGAACCATCAATTTTTGGTTCCACAGATGGAAAAGCGGTTGGAACTTATTTGGAGCATAAATTTAAAAATTTTCTTGCCGAAAAATATGCTTTTGAAAATGGAAATTCTGCAAGCGGAATTGATTTGCCTGGTCTTGAAGTTGACATAAAAACGACAAGCATTATTCAGCCACAGTCGTCTTGCCCATTTAAATCAGCAAGACAGAAAATTTATGGTCTTGGATATAATCTTCTTGTTTTTGTTTATAAAAAGGAAGATAACCAAGAAACAAAGACAAGCCGTTTATATATTCTTCATACAATTTTTGTTGAAAAAAATAGAACTGCCGATTTTCAGCTTACAACAAGTATCAGCAAAATTTTGGATAATGGGGCGAATGAAGATGATATTATTGCTTTGTTTCAAGATAAAAATCTTCCTGTTGATGAAATAACAGCCTCATCTCTTTCAAAAGAAATTCTTTCAAATCGTCCTGAAATCGGTTATCTGACAATTTCAAATGCGCTTCAATGGAGGCTTCAGTATTCAAGAATTATTGAAGAAGCTGGTAAAACAGAAGGAATAAACAGGCTAGTTTAAATGAATAAATCAAAGGAATTTGGCGATTTTCAGACTCCAAAGGAACTGGCTCAACTTATCATAGAAATTCTCAGAAAGAAAGATTTTACTCCTGATGTAATAATTGAGCCGACTTGCGGAAAAGGTTCTATCTTGGTCGAGGCGGAAAAGTCTTTTTCAAATGCAGAAATTCTTGGAATAGAAATTCAAAGAGAATATGTTGATTTTTTGTTTCCGCATATAGGTCAAAATACAAATATTGTAAATGCTGATTTTTTCAACTCGATTGATTTTATAAAGAGTTTTGTTGATAAAAATGAAAATCTTCTTTTTGTAGGAAATCCGCCTTGGGTTACGAATTCGGAACTTTCCACAATCGATGGATCAAATTTTCCAAAAAAATATAATATCGATGACCTGCGAGGAATTGAAGCTATTACTGGCAAAAGCAATTTTGATATTTGTGAAAGTATCATAATGCAGTTGATTTCAGAATTTTCTGATAAGCAAAGCATTTTTTCTTTCTTGTGTAAGACGGCTGTGGCAAGAAAAATAATGCAGAGACTTTGGAAAAATAATTTTAAATATAAGGATGCAGAACTTTATCCAGTTGATTCGAAGAAATATTTTTCAGCAGCAGTTGATTCATGTTTTTTCATTTTGGATTGTACAGAAAAAAAGTCTGTAACAACTCTAAAAATTTTCAATTCAATTGAGGAACAGAAATTTACAAATGAAAGCGGTTTTGTAAATGGAATTTATATTACAGATGTTTCGAAAATGGACAGTCTTGAGGTGTGTGGAAAGAGTATTTTTACCTGGCATAATGGAATAAAACATGATTCTGCAAAAATTCTTGAATTGAAAAATGATAATGGCATATTAAAAAATGGAAAAGGTGAAACCGTAGATGTTGAAAACGAGCTTCTCTTTCCGTTGTTAAAAAGTTCTGATATCGCAAACAATGATTTTGAAATGGAACGAAAAATCTTAGTGACTCAGAAATATATAGGAGAATCAACAGATTACATTAAAAGTAAATTTCCAAAAATCTGGTCATATTTGGAAAATAATGAATCCTATTTTTGCAAGCGAAAGAGTGTCATTTATAAAAACAAACCACGATTTGCTATTTTCTCTGTTGGTGACTATACATTTAAGCCTTATAAAATTGCAATTTCTGGGCTTTACAAAAATCTGAATTTTGTTTTAATTGGACCTAAGAATGGTAAACCTGTTATGCTTGATGATACATGTAACTATATTTCATTTGACGATATAGAATCTGCAAAATTCGTTTTTACACTTCTGAAATCAGATGTTGTGAAAGAATACTTAAGTGCACGTATTTCTTTTGATTCAAAACGTCCTGTAACAACAGAAATCCTGAACTCGATAGATTTAGAGAAAGTCGCCCAATTAAAAAATAAAACCGATGATTTTTTTTCTTTATTTAAAATCTGTATTTCTCCTTCATTATTTACTGACTCAGAATTGAAAGTTGTGTAAAATGCTCCATCTTAAAACCACCGACAACAACTGTTCTAAAAAAATCTCCTCTCTTATGCAAAGCGACTTTTCCCGAACTGGCGACGCAGAACCTTTTTCCGACGCGCATTATTTCTCGCTTTCTCGTATTGCGAATGTTCCCATCAAAGAATTGGCGGTGAAAAATCAGAATCTTCTTGTTTTTCCGTATGAAATAGACAAATCTTACGGCAGAATCGGCGAGCTTCCGATTTTTGAGATGTGCGGTTGTGCTGAAAACCTTTCCGAAGCAAAAATCAAAACTGGTAATCTGATGGGTTTTGTCGGTGTCGGTTCTGGTAGTGGCGCAGAAAATGGCGCGGTCCAGCTTGAAATCACTTCGCGGTTTTCAAAATCAAAAAACGACTTTTTCCTTCACTATATGCTTGGAAAAGTTTTTGGCGAAAATCTTTTCAGCCTGAATTACAACGCCTCGGGCGGCAGCGTTTTTGACCTCCTGATTTTTACTTTTCCGCTTGTTTTAAAAAATGCATTTCGGCAAGGAATTTTCAAGACCTACATGACTTTTGAGCGGAACGACGCGAATGTAAAAGGCGCGCTGAATTTTTCGCGGCACATCAGGCAGAATATTCCGTTCGCAGGAAAAGTCGCGTACAGGGAACGCGCGCAGGTTTTTGACAATCCGCTTACCGAGCTTGTGCGCCACACGGTTGAATTTATAAAAACAAAGCCGTTCGGAAAGTCCGTTTTGAACTGTGATTCAACCACAAAATCCGCAGTCAGCCAAATTATCGAGCTTACTCAGAACTACAGTTTCCATGCACGGCAGAAAATAATTTCAAAAAATGCAAAGCCCGTGAACCATCCTTTTTTCACAAAATGGAAGCCGCTTCAAAAACTTTGCCTTGCGATTCTGAGCCATTCAAAAATAAATTATCATTCAGGCGAAAAATCAGTCTGCGGACTTTTGTTTGACGGCGCGTGGCTTTGGGAGGAATATCTGAACACAATTCTGCGCCCGCTCGGCTTTGTTCACCCGGAAAACAAAATTCACAAGGGCGGACTTAGAATGTTTTCGGACAACGATGAGCTGACTTTCGACAAGGACTACCGCAGAATCTACCCGGATTTTTACAAAAAAGGCGAATACATTCTGGACGCAAAATACAAGCCGCTTCAAGAAAATGTTTGCCGCGAGGATTTGTATCAGGTCGTTTCCTATATGCACACGATGAAAATTTCCCGCGGCGGATTTATTTTCCCGGACGACAGCACGGATTTTGAAAACCGACGTTACAATCTTGCGAACGACACTGGAACTCTTGATGTGGTTGGTGTTAAAATTCCGCGGGGTGCAAAAGATTTTTCTGAATTTCGCAAACGTATGAACCACTCAGAATCCAGCTTTTCAAAATATTTTACAAATCAACTGCAATAAAATATTTATAAAGAGGGAAATAAATTGTCAAAGAAGCAAACTCTAATAAAAAATCTAATATTTCTTCTGCTTTTTGTTCCTTCAGTTTTTGCAGTTTTTGCCCAAACGCAAGAGCAATCACTCGGTGAATCGCAACAGTCGCCGCAGTCACCGGAAAACCAAAATCAGGAAATTCCGCTTTTTCAGCAAAAACCAAAAACATCATTTTTCAATTCGCAGAATTTCAACTTCAAAGAAAACCGGATTTTCTCCCTCGACACAGCGTATCTTCTTTCCGGCTTAAAAAACAACGGCTGGGGCTTGGGACTTGCCTACGAGCAGCTGGTAATTCCGTTCCTTTCCATAAAAGGCGATTTTTCCAACACAACAATTTTCCCCACAAGCTACGACACAACCATCACAACAGTCGGCATTTCGCTAAACACATTCTACTATCCGTTCAACAAAGGCCTAAATTTTCTTTACATCGGCTTCGGCTGCAGAACCGATTTTCTAATGTATTCAGGCGATGCCGTTCCTTCCGACCACAAAAAAGACGCACTAATCCGCCTCGCCCCACAAATCGGCTGGAAGCAAAGCATTTACGACTACGTGCTTATCGATATTTATTACAGCTATCGTTTTTCCGTTTTTTCTAACAATCTGCCAGATTCTGTCACAGGCATCACAAACAACGGCAACGGATTTGGCGTAAAACTAAAATTCAATCTTCAAAAAATCTGGCAAGCAATTTTTAAAAGATAAAAATTTGGAGCTTTCGGCAACAAGTTGCCGCCGGGCTTTTCAGGGCTACGGCTTTCGCCTTCGACCAAACGCAAGCGTTTGTTTTCGGGCATTTTTCCAAAATGCCCGAACCCTTCCAATCCCTAAGCTGTTAGGCTTAGGGACATTCTCTGAGAGCGTTTCTTTCACAAAAAATCCACTAAAAACTTAAAAATTCGACTATAATATCACTATGAATCAAATAAAAATTCTCCTCTGGGATTTGGACGGCACCATAAACGATTTTCTCGCAACCGAAAACTACGCAATAAAAAAAGGTTTTGCCCGCCTCAATCTTGGACTCTGTACAGACGAAATGGTAAACCGCTATTCGCAGATAAATATTTCCTACTGGGAAAAACTTGAAAAAGGCGAAATGTCAAAACATCAGATTCTTGTGAACCGTTTTAAAGATTTTTTCGCTGAATACGGCTTGCCGGAACAAAACGCCGACATTTTCAACAAAAATTATCAGATTGATTTGGGCGACAAGCTGATATTCATAGACGGCGCATTGGAAGTCCTTCAAAAAATAAAAAAAAGCAAAAAAATCCGGCAGTTTGTTGTAACAAACGGACTTGTCGCAAACCAAAAACGCAAGTTGGAAGGGCAGGAGCTAAAGCCGATTTTTGAATACGCATTCATCAGCGACGAAGTCGGATTTGAAAAACCAAATATCGAATTTTTCAATGCGGTTTTTCAAAAAATCGGCGACATTCAAAAAAATCAGATTATGATTATCGGCGATTCCCTTACAAGCGACATAAAAGGTGGAAACAACGCGGGAATAAAAACTTGCTGGTTCAATCCGAATGGAAAAACGAACAATCAAAGTGTGCAGATTGATTATGAAATCAGCGACTTGCGCCAGCTGCTAAGAATTCTTTGCATTTAAAATATTATTCTTGAAAATTTATCTTTTTCTTTCTATTTTAAAAGCATGAGTTTAAGAAATCTAAACGAAAAAAAAGCTGAAAGTTTGAATTCTCTGGTGGAAATAAAACCTCATCAAGTTGTGAGCATGGCACTTTCAAAAAATGAGCATGCCAACATAACTTTGCTTGCATTTGCGGATGGCGAGGATTTAAGCGAGGAAATTTATCCGCAGGACACGCTTTATTTCGTTGTTGAAGGTTCAATGGACGTGATTTCAAAAGAAGATTCAATTCCTGTTAGTGCAGGGCAGGTCATAAAAGTTCCAGCCGGAAAACCGCATAGGCTTTCTGCCCAAAAATCGTTCAAGATAATGCAAATTTCAATTTAATAAATAAAAAGGACTCTATTATGGAAGAAAAACTTATCAAAAATGTTGAACACGCAACTCCGCTTATTCTGAAAGATTTGGTTCAATACGAAAACGGAAAAGTTGCCAGCATGACACTTTCACAGCAGCCAGGTGTTGGAATAACAATTATGGCATTCGACAAAGATGAATCAATCGCAAGCCATGCCGCTCCAGGGGACGCGATGGTTCAAATTCTTGACGGAAAGGCAGAAATCACAGTTGGAGGAGTTCCTCACATTTTGGAAGCAGGGCAGATAATTGTAATGCCAAAAAATGTTTCACATTCGTTAAAGGCGCTTACAAAATTCAAGATGCTTTTAACAGTTGTAAAATAACAGCCTATTATGCAAGATTGACAAAGTGTCAATCTGCATTAAAATAGATTTGTGCTGAATATAAAATTTTTGCCCGCATTTTTATTGATTCCTTTTTTCTCTTTTGGATTTTTAGTTTCCTGTGATTCAGTTTCTGGGGCAGAGAAAGATGAAAAGTCTGAATATATAAATTCAATAACATCAGAAGATTTCCAGTCCGCGGAGGAACAAAAGCTTGTAGACAACTATAGTGTTCCGGAAGACGGTTTCTACACCTGCGGTTCTTATGATAAAAAAATTCTAGATGCAATTTATAAATACAGAAAACAAAAAGGGCTTGCTTCCATCATGTGCTATGATTCTGACTTGCACAAAATTTGCATAGAACATTCAAAAAAAATGGCAAACAAAAAGCAGATTTTTAATATAAATGTAAAAAAAATATCTGATGACTATAAATTCGTTGCTCAAAATGTTGCCTTTAGCAATACCATGACTATGGATGATTTTGCAATTGAAGAAATTATAAATCTTTGGACTTCAAATTCAAGAGCTAAAAAAAATCTTGAAAATCCTGATGTGAATTATTTTGCTGTCAGCAGTGTAAATAAGGCTGGAGCAAATAATGTCAGCGACGGTTGCTATTACACTTTGATTCTTGTAAAAAAATGACAGAACACATAATCCATCCGTTTGAGCCATTTTTCCGCCCAGATTCAGAAATCTTGATTATAGGAAGTTTGCCTTCCGTAAAATCAAGGGAAAATGGTTTTTACTACGGACATCCTCAAAACCGCTTCTGGAAAATGCTTGCCCAAATTTTTGCAGAAGAAACACCTATATTAATAGAAGAAAAACAACGCTTTTTGGAAAAACATAAAATTGCTGTGTACGATTCAATTAAAGAATGTACAATCAACGCCTCAGCCGACAGTTCAATCCGCAATGTGATTCCATCCGATATAGAAAAAATCGTTTCTGCCGGCAAAATTTCAAAAATTCTTGCCAACGGAAAAACCGCAGCTAAATATTTCTTAAAATATCAAAATCAAAATCTTTGTCAGATGTTAAAGACACTTCCTTCCACAAGCCCAGCCAATGCCGCCTTTTCCTTGGCAAAATTGGTTGAAATCTGGGGCAAAGAATTTTCTATTTAAAACAGTCAGTACCTGCAATCCCAGTTCATATTTATATTTTTAAGACAACAGCATTTTTATGCAGAAAACCAATCCTCAACCTTTAAAAAAGACCTTTTCTTTGCTTCTGCAAAATCAGAGACATTGCGGGTTACAAGAACCATTCCGTTTGCGATTGCTGTTGCAGCTATTTGGGTATCGCAGTATGGCAGAGTTTTTCCGCATTTTGCGCAAATTCCAAGCAGCTGTCCGCAAATATTCGCGGAAAATTCGTCATAAGGAATTATTTCAAAATTATTTTTCAAATCTTCTGTAAATGCGTAAATTGAATCTTTGCGTTTTCCTTCTGGCATTTTTGAAACACCATAAATTAATTCCTGCCAGGTTACAGCAGAAATTGCGCACATCTTTTTTCGTGCTTCATATAACGCGATTACATTTTGGTTCGGTCTTTCTTTTGAAAATTCCGAAACAATATTTGTATCCAATAAATAAACTTTATTCATTTTTAACTCCTGTAAAAAATTTTGAATAGTTATTCTTCAAAAATAACCCTATTCGGGTCTGGATAAACTTTTGGCGGAAGAGGAATTCCTTCATCGCTCAATACATCTGCATATTTTTCGCGCCATTTTGAAAGCCAACTCGGACCTTCTGATGAAAATTTCTTTTCATATTCCTCATAGCTGATAATCACCGCAACCGGCTTGTCGTATCTGGTCAGTTCCACAGGTTCACCGCCTTCTGCGATTTTCACAAAATTAGAAAGATTGTTCCGCGCCTCGTAAATTGAAGTTCTGCACATAATGACACCTCCAAAATATCTTTGGTTGAAAGTCGATTTTTTATAACTGTGAAAATAAACGCTTTCAGCGAATTTCCAATTTGCTATAGATGGTTGTGCTCGCACTTCGTTTGAATCGGTTTGGGTTGCTATGCAACCTTAGTTGTTCTTATCGCACAAAATCTTCACAAATTGTAAATTCGCTTACGCTTCTATTTATTTTTCTAAAAACTTGACTTTTGACCTCTTTTAATAAGAAAAGAATACCACTCAAAAATATGCTAGTCAAGATTTAAAATGTTGGCTAGAATTGTCAAAAAGGACAACCGTTAATATTTAGTCATGAACCTTACGCAAGATATAACCATATAATAGAAGAAAATGTGATTTTTTATCCGAGGAAACAAGTTTTTTGTAAAAAATGGTAAGATTTTTACTGTGAGTTATTCAAATATTCTGCAAGTGCAATCACGGTTTTTTTGTCTTTTTGGGAAAGTTCTGTAAATGTCCTTAGAAGCTTCTGTTCTTCTTTTTGTGTGGGATTTTCATTTTTGTTGATGGGTGAAAGGATTTCATTCGGAACATTATTTTTTCCTGTGATAAGGTATTCAACAGAAACACCGAGCACTTGTGCGATGCGGACGGCAATATCTGCACTCGGCATACATCCGCGCGAACCTACATAACTGTCAATGGCTCTTTTTGAAATTCCAGCACGAGCCGCGACTTCCTTATCCAAAAGTCCAAGAAAATCAATCTGTTCACGTAGACGGTCACGAAAATCCATGTTTTTATAATAACACTTTGGTAGTATTATAAAATTGACAGTAATACTAAAGTGGTATTTCTAAGGAGAATTTTATGAAGCCTATTTTTGTTAAGAATGAAAAAGAATTAAAGTATTTTATTAAAGAAAGAAAATCGACAATTAAAACGCGATGTTAAAAAATAATCGGATCACTGCAAAACTTCTTGCGTCTGCAGCCCTTGCAAAAACTGCCCATCCAAACGCTGTCGAACTGGTCGGTGGCGTTTTTTACAAAGTCTTTGTTGCTGCTCAAAATGCCGGCTTCAAAGTTGCGGGTGTTTTCGCCCTTCATGCCAAGTCCGGCTCCAGTCAGGTTTGCAGAACCCACGTACGCTGTTTTAAAGTCAAAAATTATGATTTTAAAATGAACCCTTGGGCAAAGAACTCGCTCCATTCCTTCTATCAAAACTGGATATTTGTCAAAATCCTGGCGGAACGCTGGTCCTGGTTCTTTTGCGTGAATAAGGCGGATTGCAACTCCTCGTTTTGCAAGGTCAGAAAGAACTTCCAAAAGCGGTTTTGTGCCGCGACCGTCTTTTACGTAAAGGTCTTTTATGTCTGCAGTGCCAATCCACAGATTTTTTTTTACGTCTTTTATCCGCTCAGCCACTTGCTCGTAATGGGCTTCATTTGCAATGTACAAAGTTTCTGGGGCAAAAGAATTTTTCATTTCTGTTGATTTTTCCCAATCATCCTATCTCCCCATCAACCTAACCACTTCTTCCTTTGAATCCAAGAAAATCTTTGCAATCTGCGGGTCAAAGTCTGTGCCGCTGCCTTTTTCAATTATTGAAAAGCACTGGTCAAGTGGCATTGCGTCGCGGTAGCAACGTTTTTGGGATACGGCGTCAAAAACGTCGGCGACTGCCATAATCCGCGCGTGAAGGGGAATCTGTTCGCCGGCAAGTCCTTGTGGGTAGCCTTTTCCGTTGTATTTTTCGTGGTGGAATCTTGCCACTTCGTAGGCAATTTTTTCAAATTCAGCGTCATCAAGGTTTTTGAATGTGTTCTGAATAATTTCTCCGCCGCAAGATGCGTGCTTTTTCATAATCGCAAATTCTTCATCCGTAAGCTTTCCCGGCTTTTGCAGAATGTAGTCAGGCGTTGCGATTTTTCCAATATCGTGGAGCGGAGCCGCATTGCTTACGTTAATCAGATAGTCTTTGTTCATAATATCTTGATAACGCTTGTCGTGCCGCATTTTTTGAAGAATCAGATTGACATAGGCTCTAGTGCGCTTGATGTGTCCGCCAGTGTTGCTGTCGCGGTTTTCAACAAGATTCGCAAATCCTTCAACCATGTTGTCGCTGTACAAAGTAAGTTTTTTTATTGCAGGATTTTCAAAGTCAATATAAATTCCCAGAAGAAGAATGGTAGGGCAGATTGAAGAAAGCAAAATCTCTGGGAAAATAATCTGAGCAATAAGAATGATTCCTACAATCACGATAATTGAAACTGTTCCGAATTTTTTATCCTTTGCAAGATATTTGTGACGCGTAACAACAAGACCTAAAATAATTCCGTAATGGACAAATAGCGAAATAAAGCAGACATAAACTGAAAATCCCATTGAATAAAAAGTCGTTTTTCCCTGAATGTATTCAAGCTGATTGATTCCGGTAAAAATCAGAATTAGAGAGATAATTCCCGGCAAAAAAAGAAGAAAATTCCTTTTTTTATGCTCTTTGCAAAAGCCTACAATCTGGTCGTACATGTAAAGCGAGGTTACAATAATCGTTAAATCCATAAAGACAAAAAACAAAAGGTGTCCGTATTTATTCAGCCAGTCAGGAATACTTTCAAGGTGATTTACAGTCCAGGCTGTCAGACCGTCAAAAAATACCGCCCAGGGAGCAACAATCATAAGAGCGTCAAAAAATTTATTGCAGGGAATTTTCGTTTTTAAAGTCGCCCTTAAATAAGTTATTATAATATAAAGAGTTACAATCAAACAACCAATCTGTAATTTAAAATATTGCATAAAATTCCTCTCTAAAAGCAACTTAAATTATATGCTAAAGGATTTTAAAAATCAAACTTCTTGCAATCTTTTCTTGTTATAATACGTTTTTCCTAATATTATTAAATAGCCAAATTTTGAGTTTTTTATAAATTGTGAAAAAAACGCTCTCAACGAATTTATTCTCTTTTTAAAAACTCTTATAAAAGCGGGAAAATTATGCAAAGCACGGAACGCGCAAAAAACAACAGAACTCTTGCTCTTAATTCTGAAGAAATTGAAAGCCTAAGAAAAAATATTCTTACAAGCAGGCAAATTTCAGAAAATACTGATTTTTTAAATAAAACCTTGAATGGCGATATAAATGAAATGCTGGAATACGTTCCAGATAATTTTGCAGATTTGATTATTATTGACCCCCCGTATAATCTTACAAAAAATTTTAATGGTCTAAAGTTTAATTCGTGTTCAGAAAAAAATTATGATGATTATCTAAATAGCTGGTTTCCTGCTGTTTGCAAAAAATTAAAACCTTCGGGCTCTTTGTACATGTGCGGCGACTGGAAGTGTACGTCTTCTCTTCAGCGTGCAATTGAAAAAGAGCTTTCAATATTGAATAGAATTACCTGGCAGCGAGAAAAAGGGCGAGGCGCAAAATCAAATTGGAAAAATGGAATGGAAGACATTTGGTTCGCCGTAAAGAATCCAAGCGATTACTATTTTAATGTGGATGCAGTAATGATGAAACGAAAGGTCCTTGCTCCGTATAAAAAAGACGGAAAGCCTAAAGACTGGAATAAAGAAGAAAGAGGTAATTTTAGATTGACATATCCTTCGAACTTTTGGGATGATATTTCAATTCCGTTTTGGTCTATGCCAGAAAACACAGAGCATCCCACTCAAAAAAGCGAAAAATTATATGCAAAGCTGATTTTAGCAAGCTCTAAACCTGGCGATGTCGTGCTTGATCCGTTTTTAGGAAGCGGAACTGCTAGCGTTGTCGCAAAAAAATTAAACAGAAATTATTGCGGCATTGAAATTAACGAAGAATATTGTTTGCTTGCGGAAAAGCGTTTAAAGCTTGCGGAACTTGACCCAGCTATACAAGGCTATTCTGATGGTGTTTTTTGGGAAAGAAATTCACTTCCTTTTCAGAAAAAGGAATAAACGGATTTTTTTTCCTCCCCACACACACGCATACGCAAACTCAACCAGACGCGGAGCATCTGGCTATGTTCCTGTGCGCGAATTAATTTTATAATTTTTTATGGCACTTGCCAGTTTTTCATAAAAAGTTCAAAATGACTTGTATGAAAACTAAAGTGAACTTTACACCTTTTATTTTGTTAGGAATTCTGATTTTAAGTATTGCAGGATATTTTTTCTTCGGAAGCCGCTATAATCTTCAAAAATCTGATTTTACTTTTATTGGATTTTTTATTTCCTCGTTCTTGGCAATAGAATTGTTAATTTTTCACTTGGTTCCGCCTTTTTCTGCGTTAATGCTTTTTCTTATTTCTCGCAATAAAGACTTTTTAAATGGCTTTTGGTTTAAGGAATATTCTTGGGAAAAAAGTTTTTACAAATTTATAAAAGTTAAGCGGTGGAAAACTCGAATAGGCACTTATGACAAAAATTTATTTTCTAGCAAGAATTTTTCTAAAGAAAAACTTTTAATGACAATTACCCAGTCAGAACTTGTGCACGAAATAATTTTTGTTTTAAGTTTTTTGCCTCTTTGGTTTATGAAAGATTTTAAACATCCATTTTTGCTCGCAGTTTTATGTACGATTTTCGCACTTTTGAATTTGCCCTTCGTTTTTATTCAACGCTACAATCGCCCTAGAATAATCAATTTTAAATCGAAAATTGAAAAATCTTAAAATGCCAAAAGTCGAGTTTTTAGGAACAAACAAAAGTCTGAATTCGTTGAAACCGTTTTTTCACAGTTATAAAAAGCTCGCCTTTTAACCTTTTTAACCTATGGTTTATTCGACTTCATAATTGAACATTAGTTGTTAAAATGTTAAAGTAAACTTTATGAATACACTTGTTGCCTTGTGTCCTGTAGGGGCTGAAAAAATTCTTGGAAATGAAATAAAACATCTTGGATATAAGTTAGTTAGTAACACCGCAGGAAGAGTTGTTTTTTTAGGTGACGATGATGCTCTTTTTAGGGCAAATTTGTGTCTTAGAACTTCTGACAGAATTTTTTTGCAAGCAACTTCTTTTGACGCAGAAGATTTTGACCAGCTGTTTGATGGAATTTATACTGTAAACTGGCAGGATTATTTTAAAAAAGATTCCAAAATAACAATTGACAAGGTGCGCTGCCACAGAAGCAAGCTTAATTCAGAGCACGCAATTCAAGGTATTGTTCAAAAAGCGATTTATAAAAAACTTTGCGAACGCTGGCACATGTATTCAATGCCAGAAACTGGAACCGAACAAACAATTAGAATCTATATTGAAGAAAATGAAGTTCTTGTTCTTTTAGATTTATCTGGACTTCCTCTTCATAAAAGAGGCTATCGCGTGGACGGAGGAATTGCTCCTTTGCGTGAAACTGTCGCAGCTGTTCTTTTGCAAGAAATGACTTGGCGGCGAAAAACACCTCTTCACGATCCGTTTTGTGGTTCTGGAACAATTGCAATAGAAGCTGCGCTTTACGCTTACAATATTGCGCCTGGATTTGGCAGGCGTTTCGCCATAGAAACACTTCCTTTTTTTAACGAAAAAAGAGCTTTGGAAATCCGCAAAAAAGAGGCTGAGCAAATACGGACCGATGTTGAAGTCAGAATAACTGGTTCGGATATTGACAGCGAGGCTATCGCCCGTTCTAAAAAGAATGCTGAGTACGCTTGTGTTGCGGCAGGAAGAGCTTTGCAGTCAATTGGCAGCGACGCAAAAATTCTTAGACCGGATTTTATTCAAGCAGATTTTAAGGAACTTTCCGCGCCTTATGAAAACGGGCTTGTTCTTTGCAATCCTCCTTATGGGGAACGAATTGGCGACTTAGAGCAGGCTGAACAACTTTACAAAGATATGAGCTGCTTGTTTACGGAATTTAAGAGTTGGGATTTTGGAATAATAACTTCGCACAAAGAATTTCAAGAAAAAATAGGACGTTATGCTCAAAAGTTAAAAAATATAAAAGCAGGAAATTTGGATACAATTCTTTACATTTATAAAAATTCAGAAAATTTTGAAAAATCGCAAAAAAAGGGGAGAGAAAGACTTTAATGGCAGCAATAATAGAACACGAAAAAAGAAAGCATGAAATTCTGCAAAAATCTTTAGATGTATTTATGGACGAAGGGTACGATGATGTTACTTTTCAAAAAATTGCAGACAGATGCGGAATTACAAGGACAACATTATATATATACTTTAAGAACAAACGGGAAATATTTCTTTGGAGCATAAAAGAACTTACGCAAAATCTAGAACAGAAGCTGCTTGCCATAACTAGCGATAAATCTCTTGAAGCTCCGCTTGCTCTAAAAAAAATAACTTATACAATAATCGATTCTTGTATAGAAAATAAAAAATTGTTTAACGTCTTGCTTGCCTATCTTATGCAGCTTCAAAAGTCTGGTGGCGATTCCGGCGAAAAAGTTAGGCGACGCGTTATACGCCTTAGACACTTGCTTACTTCAAAAATAGTTGAAGGCGAAAAAAAAGGACAGCTTAAAATAAGCAGCGTAAAAGATGCAAATGAACTTCTTTACAGTTTGATTGAATCCGCAATCTTTAGGCTTTCTATTTTAAACCAAGACAAACTGGACGAGGTTTATGGAGCTATAGATATTGCAATTGCAGGAATGACTAAATAGCCTGAACTTTGGGTTTTTAGAAAAATAAACAAAAGTGTAAATTCGCTGAAAGCATTTTTTTAAGTTATAAAAAAACTCGAAGTTTGGGCTAATTATACGTGTACAGCGAGCCGTTCGCTTGTGAATAATCGTGTTTGTTGTCGTCCCAATTGCTTGTATCAAGTTCTATTTGATTATCGTTTGTATTTTCAATAGGAAGTTCGCTTTCTAAAGGTAAGGACCAATAGATTACTGTGTAGTCAAGAGTCGTATTCTTTTCAATTTTTTCTAAAATAAAACTTTCTACGCTAAATGAAGAAGTCAAAAAATCAGAGCTTAAAACTGAACGCAAATCAATTTCTTTTGTTAAAGGGGCATCTTCAGTGATTCTAAAAACTCTGCTTTTTGAACTGTTTGTAGCAATCATAGAAATTGCCCAGTTTGTTGTATCTGTTAATTCAGAAGGAAAACCAAAAGAACCTGTTTTGATTTCAATAATGCTTTTTTCTTTATTATATGATAGAGCAATGTCGCTAGAGGGAGCTGTATGCAATTCGCCTATGCCGTTAGAATTATTAACAGGTTCTGACCAGTCAACTTTTTTAGAATAATCTTCGTAAGTATAGCGAACGCAATATGAATATGAGCTTGAAGGCTCTACAAAACTGTCTGTAAAAACGTAAGAAACAGAATTGTCTTTTTCTCCTGGAACAATCTCTCCAATATTGTATTCCACTTTGGAATTTTTTATCTTTCTGTAGATATTTATGTATTTTGCTTTTTTATCTGCAGGAACGGCAATTACAATGCCAGTCTCCTTTGCTTCTACACCTAACTTTTTTTCTTCTTCAGGGTCTTGCATTGTGCAGCTAATAAGGGAAGATAATAAAAATAAAAGTCCCATATTCAATAAAAGTTTTTTCATAAAATGCCTCATAATATTTTCGGCGCAATATTATCAAAACTTTAAATTGAATATGGAAAGCAAAGTGTTTAGCCTATTTTGCCGCAAAAACAGCTACTGTCTTAGGTTTTATTTGAACAATGGAACCTGCTGCAATGGAATTGTTTTGTTCTTTTGAAAAATTGCAGCCATCAGTTACCAATATCCAATTCCCTTCCTGCGGGATAGCGTGCTTCACATCAGAATTTATAGGGTTTGCTAAAATTATGATTTTTTTCCAAGAATCGCCGCACTTTGTCCCGTCTAGTTCCCAAGCAAGCACTTGTTCAGGAAGTCCTGCTTGTTTGTTGTCAATAAAGCGCAACGCTTTTAAAAGTGTTTTTTCATCAGCAATTCTGAATGCAGAATGTTTTTTTCTTAAGTCAATAAGATTTTTTACGTATTCCACAACAGAATGTTTTTGAATGCAACGCTGCCAGTCAAGAGAGTTTATTCTGTCGCATGCATTGTAGCTGTTTCGCAAAAATGCGCGCTTTTTGTCGTCAGAATAACCGACATCGTAGAGAGCAGGGTTTTGAGCCAAAATATCAGCTGGAACTTCTTTAGAGCGCATGAATTCCATTCCCGCGTGCAAAATTGGCATTCCTTCTGCAAGCAGAACTAACGAAATCGCCATTTTTTGCATCTGCTCATAATAAGCTTCATCTTTATCCTGCTCTGCAAGAAAGATTTTGTCTGCGAGCGTGATATTGTCGTGAATTTCAGTGTAGTTTACACTAACCCAGGTTTTTTGACTCCACGGATTAGGAGCGGCTGTTCCTTCTATTTTTTTATATTCAACCTGATGATGCTTTGTTGCTCCTACAATTCCAAATTTCACAGCTTCTTTTCTTGAGCCGTCGTGAATAAAGCCTTTTTCTTTGTCGTCAAAAACAGGACCTTTTATTCCGCAGCGCATGGCATCGTTAAAAAATCCGATTTCTGGCATTTTGCTGCTGTTAGCCTGGCACGCGCTTACCATTTTTTTTGCTCTGTACATGTCCCAGCCTTCGCCGTAAATTAGAACATCTTTTTTAATTTTTCTAAGAGCGTCTCTTATCATGTTCATGGTTACAACATCGTGCAGACCCATTAAGTCAAACCTAAATCCGCAAAGCTTGTATTCGCTGAGCCAGTAGCAAAGCGTGTCAATCATGTATTTGCGGAACATTTCCCGCTCGCTTGCTGTATCTTCGCCAGCGCCAGAGTAGCCTTCCACACGGAAAAAATATCCAGGCACGCTGGTTCCAAGCCCTTGATGCAGTCCGTCGTTTACGTGGTTGTAAACAACGTCCATAATTACGCCGATTCCTTCGTCTGCAAATGCTTTTATCATGGTTTTTAGTTCTTTTATTCTAACTTCGCCATGATATGGGTCGGTAGAATAAGAGCCTTCTGGAAGCGCGTAATTTTCTGGATCGTAGCCCCAGTTGAATGTTCCAAAGGTTATTTTTTTCTTATAACTTTCGTCGTCCATTCGGCTTTCGTCAACAGAGCGGAAATCAAAAATCGGCAGAAATTGAACATGGGTTATGCCAAGCGATTTTATATGGTCAAAACCTGTTGGAATTCCGTTTATGGAAGTTCCTTTTTGGCAAGCACCCAAATAAGTTCGTTTTACTTTTTGCAAATCTTTAGAACCTTTCCAAAATTCGCTAGAAGAAATATCTGCAATATGAGCTTCATAGGCAATTACATCTGAAGGAGTCGCAACAGTTGGAAGTTTTACATTTTCCCATCCAACAGGATTTGTTCGGTGCAAATCCACAACCATTGAACGAATGCCGTTTACTCCGCTAGCTTTTGCGTAAGGATCTGAACTTATGTTCTGCACACCGTGAACGGTAACTTCGTATAGATAATAAATTCCGTGCAGGTCGCCTTTTACACAAGTTTCCCAAATGCCTTCTGAGCCATCTGCGTTTTTTTTGTGCAAAGGAACTTCTTTAAAACATTCTGATTTGTTGCCATCTTTAAAAAGTTTTAGAACAACTTGTTTTGCAGTTGGCGCCCATAGGCGGAAAACGGTTTTTCTCTTTGAATATATTGCGCCAAGTTCCGCATTTGTAAGATATTTTTTCTTAAAATCGTCTGAATCAAAGAACCATTCCAATGCGGCGGTATTTTCCCCTCCGGAAGTTTTGCTTTTCATTCTTTCGCTAAGAATTAAGTTGTACAAGTAGTCCTTTTTCTTTTCGCTTCCGCACCAAGGATTGTCAAGATTGTGCTGCTCAAACGGCGATTTTATCCATTTTTTAGGGCAAGCAAATTTTTCGTAAGTCTCGGAATTTCTAATTTTGATGGAAAATTCGGTTGCCTGTTCAGCTTTTAAAGGATGACCATTAATTTTAAGTTCTGTTTTTAAGGTTGATGAATGGAGAACCGTTGAACAATTGTACGATTTTCCATTGCGAGCTATTTTTACGGAAATTGAGCTTTCAGTTCCAAACGGCAAAGTCGCGTTAAAACTGCTGCAACCTGAAGGAAGATGAGGATTTAATTCTAAAGAGTTTTCTAAAAGATTGCATTTAAAGCCAATTAAATCCTGAACAATGTTTCTTACAAATTCAGCGACGCTCCAGGCTTGGCTAAAAGTGCCGGAAAGTTTTGGATTTCCGTTGGAATCTGGGCGGGCATGAATATTTTCGCTTAATGAACCTGCGCAACCCATTTCCATAATCATTTTAGATTCATTCATCAAAATGGCGGCGGGTTTTGCAGGTAAAAGACCATTTTCTTCTAAAGCGCAGGCAGAAACGTACATTCCTGTGTTCCATTCCCAAATTGTGCCATTGTGATAAGCCGCATCTTTGTGATACCAAGCGGGATTTTCGTGTTCTGGATGAAACAATGGGTCTTCGGGGCTTAAACTGTAAAGTCCAAAAGGATTTACAAGCTCTCGTTCAACATTTGCTATTACAATTTTTGAGTAATTTTCGTCAACAAACTTGTTTTCTTCGCTTTTTGGCAGAATTGAAGGAATTGTTATGGTCATAAGTTGATTAGGTCTTACTCGCATATCCTTTGCCCATTCGCCATATCCACCTTCAAGAAGGTGGTCTGCCATTGCATTGCAATCGTTGTTCCAAAAAATCCTATTAAAAGAATCTTTTACTTTGGCAGCTTTTTGCGCATAGTCTTTTTCTTTTTCGTAGTCTTCAAAATAAGAACAAACAAAGCTTCCAATTCTTAGCGCAGTAAACCACAGTGCCTGAATGTCGTTCGCCCTGTTTCCGCGTGGCGACCAAGGCTGATTGTTTTTAATTCTAGCGTCCATCCAAGTGTCCGCATCGCCGTGCATTAAGAATCCGTGTTCATCGCAACGCTTTGCGTCTGCATCAAGGGCAATAAGAATTGTATCTCTTAATTTTTCAAGAATGGCTTTGTCGCCAGAATAAAGAATGTATTCCCAAACACCGCGAATAAACCACAAGGTTCCATCTGCTGTATTGTAAATAACATCGTCTTTATCTCTGTAGCGATTAGGAATTCTTCCGTAGGTCGGGCTTTCTTTATTTAAGTCTTGAAATCCTGCAAATCCTAAAAGAACATCTTTTGCTTCTTCAAAGCAACCTGAGTTCAAAAGAGTTCCGCACAGAGAAATAAATGTGTCCCTTCCCCAGTTGTCTCTAAACCAGCGCAGGCCAGCCCAAATTCCGCGGTAGGAACTTCCGTGGTCTTTTGTTGCAAGGAGCCATCCGCTAAAACGGGCCCAAGCAAACGCTTCGTCAAATCTTTTGTCTCCGCTTTGAATGGAACATTTTTCAAGAAACTCATTTATTTTTTTGCAGTGAGCGGCAATTGCATTTTCGTTTGCAAGACGGACAGCTTTTTTTTCGGCTGTTGCACGGTCTTTTTCGAATACAAGGTACCAGCCTTTTGAAGAGAATTTTTCTTCCTGATTCAGCTGCTTTTCATTGCAAAACAGGTTTAGTGTATCCGGATTTTCTGCATAGTTAAAATCAAAATTTCCAGCTATGGCAAAACCTATGTCGCTGGAAAGAACGTGAATCCCGTCGACTAATTCCATTTTCCAGCAAGGAATTTTTACATCATTTGAAGTGTCTTCATCGGGATTAAAATCATAGCGTACAGTGTTGTAAAACAAGTCTTTTAGACCAATGTTTTGTAATGAAGAAATATAAAAAGCCTGCTCGTCTAGCAAGAGAGAGGCTTCAAGGATATTTTCTCCAAAAAAGGCCCTAAATCCATAAGGGTAAACATTTATATAATCAGCGTCGCAAAGCGAATGTCCGTAGGCAAGAATGTCTGTAAAATATCTTACTGAATTTTGCCAATATCCATTATTTTCGTTGTTTTTGAATTCATACTCAAAATATCCGTTTTTGAGGTCCGTCCACGCCATGCGGCGGTTGCCATCTGTAAGAAGTTTTATATGCATATTATTTAGAATATCCTAGTTATTTTTGTTTCGCAATAGATTTTTAATCTCTTATAGCGTAAAATTAAGTTGATTGAAAGCTGAGTTTTTATGAATTATGAATAAAAGCGTAAGCAAATTTACAATTTGTGAAGATTTTGTGCGATAAGAACAGCTAAGGTTGCATAGCAACCCAAACCGATTCAAACGAAGTGCGAGCACAACCATCTGTAGCAAATTGTAAATTTGATGAGAGCGTTTTTTACAATTTATAAAAACTCGGCTTTCAAGCTATTATCAAGATAGGAAAATGCTTATGAAAAAGAAAATTACATTTATTCTGTTGGCATCGCTTTGTTTTTTTGCAAGCGCGGCTACAAAACTTACTCTTTCAAATGGCATAAAGCTGACATTTGAAGGCTGTACAGATAATTCTGTAAGAATCGAAGCTATTTGCAAGACAGGTTCTGCTCCTGCAAAAGAGCTTGAACTAAAGCGAAAGGCTTCAAAGGACCAGTTCGTTCAAGCAGGAGATTCTTATGTCTGGAGAGATTATTCAATAGAACCTTCAGAAAACGGGTATTCCATTTTATTTAAGGGAAAAGAACTTTATTCTTCAAAATTTGTAGAAGAAAAAAAGGTTCTTCGAGAACTTAGGACTTGGAGCGAAGCAAAGTCATTTTACGGATTTGGACAGGCAGGCAGAAAAACGGATTTAAGAAACCAGTCGTTTACTATTTTTAATGTTTCAAAATACGGCGACCATGCATACATCTTTATTCCGTTCTATTTTACAGAAAAGGCGACAAGCGTTTATTACAATGCAAACGGAAAAGACTGGATTTTCTTTCAAGACGGCGAAGATTGCCAGGCATACACAAGTCTTTACAAACGAATTGAAAGTTACGTTTGCCAGGAAGAAAATACTAAAGACTGCGTAAAAAAGTTCTATAAAGAAACAGAAACTTCTTGCATGCTGCCGAAGTGGGCTTATGGCTATATTCAGTCAAAGTATGGGTATAAGACCCAGCAGGAAGTGGTTAATCTTGTAAATGATTTTAAAAAGCACGATATTCCTCTTGATGCAGTTGTGCTTGATTTGTTTTGGTTTAGGAAGATGGGCGATATTTATTGGACTAGCCCCGATTTTCCAAATCCGCAAGAGCTTGACAATTTTATGGAAGAAAACGGTGTTAAACTCATTACAATAACAGAACCTTTCTTTTCAACTGCAAGCCAAAACTATAAGGATTTAAAATCCATGAACCTTTTGTGCAAGGACAAAAAAGGTAAGATTGTTCTTTGGCGTGACTGGTGGCTTGTAGACAAAGACCGCGAAGGGGGACTTTTTAATCCTCTTGGCAAAAAAGCGTCTAAGTTTATGGGAAGCCGCTATTCTAAAATGGTAGAAAGTGGAATTGACGGTTTTTGGACGGATTTAGGCGAGCCAGAAGGTGCAAAAGACACAATTTTTTACGGAAAATATCCTGAGCAGGTATTTCACAATTACTACAATTATTATTGGTCAAAAGCTCTTTTTGAAGGAATGAAGGCTGAGCATCCTGACAAGCGAATTTTTATAATGTCGCGTTCGGCAACTACTGGAAGCGGAAAATTTAATGTTTCTGTATGGTCTGGAGATGTTGCAGTAAGCTGGCCAAGTCTTTCAAATCAGGTCGCTTACGGAGTAAATACTGGATTAAGCGGATTGCCGTATTGGGGCAGCGATGTTGGAGGCTTTACTCCTGAAGAAAGTCCTGAAGAACTTTATGTTCGTTGGCAGCAGTTTGGCGCTTTTACTCCAATTTATAGAGCGCATGGAACTGGAAGCCGTGAGCCTTACGCTTATTCAAAAGAAGCTGAAGAAATTACAAGAGATGCAATAAAGACTAGAAAAGCTTTGCTGCCATATATTTATTCAACAGCAAGACAAACAATGAATGGAATTCCAATGATGCGGCCAATGTTCTTTGAAGATTCAGAGATTCCTTCTGAGTATAATTCTACGCAATACATGTTTGGAGATTCAATTTTGGTTTCGCCAATATGCAAGCCAAAAATACTGGAAACTGAACATACAACTTATCTTCCGGAAGGAAATTGGTACAACTTTTATAGTCTGGAAAAAGTTTCTATTCAAAAAGGGAAAAATGCTCTTGTTACAAAAAATTCTATTAATCAGATTCCTGTTTTTATAAAGGAAGGTGCTATAATTCCTGCCCAAAAAGATGGCGAAAACTACATTTTTGTAATTCCTGCAGAAAATGTGCAAAATACTTTTACTTTGTACAACGACGATGGCGAAAGTGAACAGTATAAAGAAGGCTCTTTTGCCGAACTTCAGCTTTCTCTTTCTGGAAACAGTCTTAGAGGCAAAGTTATAGGCGACAAAAAGTTCCTTTCAGATTCGTATACAATTGTAGTGCCAGCAAAGAACGGAACTTTTAGCAAGCAAAAAGTTTTGCTAGATGAGCTTTGCAGTGGAATTCAATTAAAGTAAATAAAATTTATGGAAGTCGAGTTTTTAGAAAAAAGAATAAAAGCGCTGAAAGCATTCTTTTTTCTAATTATAAAAACTCGACTTCCGGCCTATAAAGAAATGCCTGCTTCTAACAATTTTTTGTCTATTTTTCTGTAATATTTTTTGTAAAGCCACGGATGTAAATCGTCGTATTCCTTGCCAATTTGCGGCGTTTCTATATTTGCATCCAAAGAAGTTTTTTCAATTTGATAAGAACCGTTGATTCTCCATCCATTTAAAAGTCCTATGCTAATTGCGCATTTAGGGCAACCAAATGAACAAGCTGTGCACATTGTACATCTGTGGCCGAAAATAAACTTTTTTCCATCAAAATGAATATTTTCAGTCGGGCAATTTTTTTCGCACTTGTGGCAAAGAACGCATTTTTCCATATCAACTTTTAGGGTTGGACCTGCAATTCTGTAATAGAGCCATTCTATTCTAAAAAGTGGAACCCAAAAACGCAAGAAAGGGCTTATGTGGACGTTCTGCTTTTTGTCTGCCAAAATTTCAGCGCAAGAAAGTTTTGCGTAAGCGTTTGCATACAAGGCTTCTCTTTTTACCATTGATGGCGTGTGCCTAAAAATCATGTTGTAAGGCATGACATAATGCCGGTCAGAAACAAAACTAAGGCCTTTTTTTTCAAGAAGCGCAATCAATTTTTGCGAAGAAAATTCATTTATATAAAGACCTTCTCCGCTGGTTTTAAAAACAAACGCTTTTTTTGATGATTTTTCCTGAACTTTTGGCAAAAGTTTTGCAAATTCAAAAAAAGGCAATGGAACATTAAAACCGTAGACAGGATGTCCAAAGCCAATTAGGTCAAAATCATTGGGCGAAGGCACATCAAAAAATGCTTCTCTTTTATTTTTTTTAAGAACAAGCTTTTTTTCGCTTTTATTAAGATTGTCAGTTTCTAAAATACTTCGGCTTCTTACGTCATAAATAGTTGTTTCATAATCGGTCAAATATTTCTTATACAGTTCCGCAACAAATCTTGTATTTCCTGTTCCAGAAAAAACGTAAATTATAGCTTTCTTCATTAGAGCTTTTCCACCGGCTTTAATAAATCGTCGTCTTCATGATCATCGTAAGGATAGACATTGTTTTCTTCATCTTTTCTGTGCGTGTCGTACCAAATTTGCGCATAAAAAGGAACTTTTGCCGCAGCTTTATCAAAAGACCACTTTGGCAGTGCTTCGCAACATTCTGGACACCAAAAGCCAGCCTTTAAAATTGTGTAAGGAGAAGATTCAAAAACGTGCCCATTGTGGCATTTCCATGAAATTTTAGAATACAAGTCGCCTTTTTTCATATCAGAAGAAACAACTTCACCTCCTCTGAATTGTGCTGCCTGTTTTAAATCTTGCAAGTCTAATTCATCATCACTTTTTGACTCATCGTAACCGTGGTTTAATTTATATTTGTCTGCCTTTGATTCATCCTTTAATTCGCCATAGTCAATTTTGCCTTCCGGAGAGCGGCCTTCTGCCAAGACAGGAAAATCTTTCCAGTCTTTTGGAATGGCTTCAAACGCTTCTTTTCCGCCAAAAAACGCATCTATTCGTCCTTTTTTGCCAAGCCGAACCCAGTTCATTGGAGCGTTGCTATTTTTTAAAAGCCGCTCGATTGCAAGTTTTCGAATTAATCCAGAAGGAACTATTCGGCCAAACCAATAGTACCAAAGCGATTTTTTCATGCGCCGCCAATAGTCTGCGCTTGTTTCGGTTCGATATTCAAGCCATTTATCGAGAATGTCGGAATCTGTATACCAGACTCCGTGGAAATTCCTTGTGATATTCCAATTTGGATTAAAGAATTTTTTTGCGCTTGCACCCATAAGGCCAAAGCCGGAATTAAATGTTTCAAATCCAGTTTCGCGGCAAGCGGCTCCGCCTCCAATGTTGTAGTCTTTTTTCCAAAATCCTTGCAATTTTCCGTGCAAGTCTTTTTCAATTAAATGCTGAATACAAAGCCCCGAATCTCGGTCTGTAACCCATTCAAGAGGAGCATTCCAGCAAGTATGGAACATAAGTCCATCGTTCATGTTGTTCGCAAGAAAATACTTGTGATAAACAGCGGTCTGCCTTAAAACAACCCAGTTTTTTAGACCGCTTTCAAGAACGTAGCGTTCGCCTTTAATCTTGCTTGCGGAATAGTAGTCGTAAGCCGAAGACATAACCGGGTCGCCCATTCTAGCCCAAATATGATGATAGTCACGGTTGCCGTAAACAGCCACAGTGGAAATGTGAACAAGTTTTATTTCATCTTGGCGGCCGCTATTTTTTATTGCGTCAACAACATTGCAAGTTCCTGCATAGTTTGTGTTTATTGTGTTTAAAGGATTATGGTCGGCTTTTGGCGGAATAACCGCTCCGCAATGAACAACGTAATCTGCCCCGTCAATAAAACGGGCAACCGCATTGTAGTCGGCAAGGTCGCCTTTTATAACAGTTATTCTGTTTTTTCCTTTTTTTAAAAGCGATTTAAAAAAACTTCTGTAGTGGCGGGTTTTATCGTAAACAAAAAGCCGTAGTTCAAAATTTTCAGCAGAGCTCAAAAGATGGGCAACAACTTCGCCCCCCATTGCTCCATCAGGTCCCGTAACAGCAACAACTGTATTTTTTTTAGAATTTTCCATGGTTGATCCTTGTAAAAGATTATATCTACATTCGTTGCCGGTACGATTCATAAAGCAAAACGCCGGCGGCGACGCTTACATTTAGGCTGTCGATTTTTCCGCATGTGGGAATGCTTACAATTTCGTCGCATTGGCGGCTCAAAAGTTTTGCCATGCCACTGCCTTCGCTGCCCATTACGATTACACTTTTTGCAGGAAACTTTATTTTATTTAAGCTAGTTCCGCCTGCATCTGCGCCAAAAATCCAAAATCCTGCTTCTTTTAACTCTTGGACGGCTCTTACAAGGTTTGTAACGATTGAAACTGGAACCCAAGCAACAGAACCTGCGCTGCTGCGTGCAACGACTTCGTTATTGTAAATGTCTTTGGTGCCGCGATGGTCTGGCAGAACCACTAGAGAAACTCCAAATTGGTCGCAACTGCGGATAATTGCGCCTACATTGTGCGGGTCTGTAACAGAGTCCAAAACTATAACAAGCCGTTTTTCTTCTTGGTCAAGTTTTTTTGCCTCTGCAATCCAAGCAGAAAAATCAACTTGAGCTGTACCGGTCGATTCATCTTTAATCTTCATTACAATTCCGCGATGATCCCGGCTAGTTTCTGGCAACACTTGGACTATGGAATCAAGCGTTTTTTCATCGCAAGAAGAACTTTGAATTCCGGCTTCTTTTGCCTCTGCTAAAATTTTTTTTACACGAGGACCCGGCTTTGAAAAACGAATGCAAATGTTTTTTGTTTTGCCAGTTTCTTTAGCTTTTAAAACTCTCTCTTCAATTGCGTGAAAGCCGGTTATAATTCTTTCCATAAATAAAGTCCAAAAATGCGGTATAGCCCAAACTTCGAGTTTCTTATAAATTGTGAAAAAACGCTTTCAGCAAATTTCCAATTTGTTCAGAGGTTGTGCTCGCGTTTCACTTGGGCTGGTTTGGGTTTCTATGAAACCTTAGATGTTCTTATCGCACAAAATCTTCACAAATTGTAAATTTGCCTACGCTTTTATTTATTTCCTAAAAACTCAAAGTTTATGCTGTGTAAGATTTCATCTTCCACAGCAAGGTTGTTGCTCCTTTGGTCGCAACAATTTACCAAAAATGCTGTGTAAGATTTTATCTTCCACAGCATTTTTTATATTTTTTTCCAGAACCGCAGGGGCAGGGGTCGTTGCGGCCGATTTTTTCGCCTTCGCGTTTTACGGTTGTTGTAAGAATGTTTCCGGCAATGTATTTCCAATCGCCATTTATCTTTTTAAAGCCAGCAATTTCGTGGTGAACATCTCTCATCTGCTTAAGAGTATAGTCAGCGGTAAATTCAACAACGCCTTCATCGTCGTTTTCGCCGCCTTTTTCTGTTCTAAGAATTTTTAAACCGTGCCAAGTTGACTGGTTGCTCCAGTCTTCAGTTGCTTTTTTGTCAATATCAGCAATTCCTTCGCCTTCTTCGCAAGAATCGATTATGAAGTCTATTTCATGTTTTACGTAGGCAGAATATCTTGCTCTCATCAAAGCTTCTGCTGTTGGAGCTTTGATTTTTCCTTTTATAATTGGTTCACAGCAATCGCTATAATTTTTCCCAGAACCACATGGGCATTTTTCAATGTTTTCACTCATAATTTTACTATACCAAAATCTTAAAGGCTTCGCAATTATAAAAAAAGGGCCGTCACTCATGAAGTTTTATAGACTTCAGAGGCAGCCCGTTTTACCTTAATCTTATAAAAAGTTATTTAGAACCTTTTTTAGGAGGTGTTGTTACAACAACAGAGTTGTCAGCATTTGAATAAGGAGCTGGAATGTATTTATCTGCTTTCCAATCGTTTTCCCATTTGTAGCCGTCAAGCAAATAGCGGAACTGATATTCTTTATTAGCTTCAAGTTCAAGTTTTACAGAGAAAGAACCATCTTTTCCGAGTTTTAATGGTGTATCAGTACTAGACCAACTGTTAAAATCACCAGCAATATTTATTTTTTTTGCACCCTGAGCTGCTTCTGCTGATACTGTGAATGTTACGTTACACTTTGTTTTGTCTTTAGAAAAAGTTTTCTTTAATGACATAATATAACTCCATGACTTTCTATTATGTTTGACATCAAAAAAATGTCATCTTTATATAGTATATAACATTAAATTAATTTGGTACATATCTTTTTTGAAAATTAAATTCAGAAAAACCATATATGCGCTTGGTTTGATTTAAAATCTAACCTACATATTTTAGCACTATTACTGTCAAATCATCACGCAAAGGAACTGCTTCGGTGTATGCGTCGAAAACGTCGATTAAGTATTCTAAGATTTTTTTCGAATTATCAGCAGGGGCTTTTGAAAAAATCTTTTTTAAAAGATTAACCCCCATTTCGTCGCCTGCTAGATTTCTGCTTTCTATAAGACAATCGGTATACAAAAGAAGGCAGTCTCCTTTTTCTAGGTCGGTTTTAAATACGCCATAGTCGCCTTCTGGAAGTCCTTGCATGCCCAAGAACATTCCTCTAAACGAATTGTCTTCTTCTCCTAGTATAGAAACTTTTCCGCTGGCTTTCTTAAGAAGTATATCTGTATGGCCGCCGTTTACGTATTCAATGTGATTTTCATTAAGCCTAAGAAAAATTCCTGTTAGATAGTTTTCTACAGCGCCTTTGGCTTCTATGAGAGTTGAACTGAATTCCTGTATAATTTTGTTAAGAGGCTTTTTTTCGTCAGAATTAAAGATTTTTTCCGCAAGGTATTTTGAAAGAATTCCTACGAGCCCGGAAGCAACTCCGTGTCCTGAAACATCAAAAAGTCCTAGTCCGGTGAATTTGCCGTTCTTGTTGTAATAAAAATCATATAAATCGCCAGAAACTGATGCCATCGGCTTAAAAATAAACGAACATTCCCAGCCGTTCCCTTTAGGAGCTTTAGATGGGTAAAAGCTTTTTTGCACAAGTTCTGCCATTTTCATATCTCTGGCTTGAATTTGCTGTTGATTTTGTAAAAGCCTGTTTTTCCTGGTTATTTCGCGAGTCCGTTCATTCACTTCCACCGTTACAATGCTGTCTAGCAATTCTTTGATTGTAACAACTCCAAAGTATTTTCCTTCTTTTTCAACAATAACTGGTTCGTAAAGATTTTTTTCATCTCTGGCAGTTGCTTTTGAGGCGACTTTTCCGGGCGTTTCTGTCCAGTCTACTGCTAAAAAATCTGTAATCATTTTGTCGCGAATCATTTTGTGGCTATTAAGTCCGAAACCAAACTGTCCGCCAAGCAAATCTGATAAAACCGAACGCGACATAATTCCTAGAACCCTGTTTTCTAAATCTACAACAGTAACAAGAGAGCATGTAGGATTTAAGTGGAAAAAGTTCATCAAGTCTATTAAAGATGTGTCTGGAAAAAATGTAATTCCAGAGTCTGCAAGCTCGCCTATCTTGTGAGCGCCGTTGTTCAAAGCGTTTTTTGTCTGTAAATCATCCTGTGCGATTTTGTCGTCTTTAATACTTTTTTTTGCTTTTTTTGAATCTTTTGAAAGCTCGTTTTTTTCTTTAAGCACCTTTTCTTTTTCAAAATCTTTTTCAAGATTTTTTCTTTTTAAAGCCTCAAGATTTTGTCTATTTGCAACAATTCTTGCGTAAGGCGCAGAATTAACCTTTCCTGGAATTTTTTGCGGTCTTGCTATAAAAAATCCTTGCGCAAAATTTACGCCAAGTTTTAGCAAGGTTTCTAATTCTTTTGAAGTTTCAACGCCAACTGCAATAACGCCAATTCCCGATTCGTGGCAGAACTGCACAATATTTTTTACCATCGATTGCTTTATGTTGTTTTCTTCAATTCCTCGAACTATTTTTATGTCAATTTTTACAAAGTCTGGATTTAAATTGCAGATTCTCTCTAAGCCTGAATAAGATGAGCCGACGTTGTCTAGCGCGATGCTAAAGTCTTGTTCTCTGTAGTGTTTTGCAATGTCGCTTAAAACATTAGGATTTTCTATGCTGCAGCGTTCAGTTATTTCTAGAACTACATTGTTTGGATTTAGTCCATATTTTTTTAGAAGTTTTTTTGTAAATCCTGTGTAGAATTCCTCGTCTTGAATTATATCAAGATTTATGTTTATAAAGAGTTTGGTTGAAAGACCGAACATTTTTGCAGTCTTTATAATCATTTTGCGGCAGATTTTTTCAAGCATCCAGCTTTTTTCAGATTTATCTGCCTGCTCAAAAAATTCTGCAATAGATTTTTCTTCTTTAGCAGAATCTCCCTCAATTCTTGTAAAGGCTTCGTAACCTAAAATGTCTCCAGTTTCCAAAGATACAATTGGCTGAAATACTGGAAAAAGTTTTTTCCCTGTTAAAATTTTTTCTAAGTCCATGCCGATATACTATTTTTAAAGTGTAAATTTTTTGCATAGCAACCGTGAAATGTTTGTAAATTTTCTTAACCGCTTTGAATGTGGATTTTGAACTGCTTCAAAAAAAGACAAAAAAGATAAATTTATTGTGAAAAATAAAAAATAGGATTATAATAAGCTATGAATTTTTTAACGGATAGAAAAGGTTTATTTTTAGGATTATTTTTAACTTTTATTTTTGCTCCAAACATTTGTTTTGGATCAGATGTGCGAAGTTCTCGCAGCAAATTGGTTACGCAAGCAAAAAAATACGTTGGCTGTTCTTATGAGTTAGGTTCAACAGGGCCTAATACTTTTGACTGTTCTGGTTTAATTCTTACGGTTGCAAGAGAAGCTATTGGTTACCAAATGCCAAGAACAGCAAAAAGTATGTATGAAATGGCAAGGCATATTCCAGACAACAAAAAAGAGCCGGGAGACCTTGTGTTTTTTAAGAGTTCTCCGAGCGGACCTGTTTCGCACGTAGGTTTGTATATTGGACGAAATCAATTTATTTCTGCTGTAAGCGACGGACCTAATACAGGCGTAATTGTTTCTTCCCTAAAAGAAAATTATTGGAAAACGCATTACTTTTCGAGCGGACGTTTCTTGAAAAGTACAAATGAATACGAAGAAGATTACGATTCAGTTGTAGCTTCGGCAGATGACAGTTCAGAAGGTGAAGAAACTGTTTCTTCGTCTGCAAGTTTTGCGGACAGAGTTATTATAAATTTTAGTGCTACTGGCGATTGGTCGCTTTTTACGCAAAAAAGATTTATGCCTAATTTTAGAGGCGTAACTGCAAATGCTGGATTGACATACCAAGGGAAAGCGTTTTCTCCAGGCGTTTCCGTTTTGCTTAGGTGGAACAATGGTGTAAAGGCATTTCAGTTGCCTGTTGTAGGTTCCCTTGAATTTGGAAAATATATAAAGGTTTATGCAGGTCCTGTTTTTACAATAGGGGAATGTCATCTTCCTGATTCTGATGAAAAAATTAGTTCATCAATTTTTCCTGGTGTAATGGGAATTGTTTTTCAGACGCCATCTATTACAAAAGGAAGTGTAAAAATCAAATTTATTCAAGATATTTGCTATACAATCTTTAATAATGCTGATAACAGCGCGCTTTCTCCTGCAAAGGCATTTTCTGCGGGTTTGGAATTTGCAACAGGAATAAGCGTTTCTCTTCCTATGTCTACTTTTTCAAGTAAAGCAAGCAATGATTAAAAGGTTGCGTTTCAAACTTTTTTATATTTAGATGAAGAAACTATTTTTTTTAATATTATTTGCAGTATCAGTTTTTTTATGCTCTTGTAAAAATGAACTAAAAATAAAGCTTTCCGATTCTGGAATTTCGTTTGCATACTCTGTAAGCTGCGGAAAAGCTTTTGTAGAAACCATGCAGTCTTTAACTGGGGAATATGATGAGAATATCTTTTCAAAAGAGGATATAAATTCTTTTTTTGAATCGGCGGGTTTTAAAAACCTTAAAGTTCAGATTTTAGGAAAAGAAAGTTTTCAGGTTCAGGGAAATCTAGCACCAGATGGAACAGATGCGCTTTCAAAAGCCGGTTTTCTTTCTTTTGGAAAAGATTTTTTAAAAATGTCTGTTTCTGCAGAAAAACTAAAATTATTCTATGCTGATTTACCAGATGACTTAAAGGCTTATATAGATATGCTTATGGCGCCTTCCTTTACGGGCGAAGAAATGACAAACGAAGATTATACCGGTCTAGTGGAAACCGTTTATGGCACGGAACTTGCGCAGGAGCTTAAAACTTCTCAAATAGTTTTGTATTTGGAGATTGAGGGAAAATCTTCAAAAAAGTTTTCTATTTCGCTTGTAAACTTTTTAAATATGATAGGAACGCTGGTTTTTGAAAATGGAAACTGAATTACTTGAAAAAAGAATAATTGATTTAGAAATAAAGTTATCTTATATAGAAGATTTTTCAAATCAAATTCAAGAGCTTGCTGTGGAACAGTCTAAAACAATAGATTTGCTCCACAAAGAGATGAAAATTATGGCGACTAGGATAAAAGACATGTCCGACCAACTGGAAGGAGATGTTCCAAACCGAAAGCCGCCGCATTATTAATCTTGCAAGCAAAGAAAGGCTTTGTATGCATTGAACGCTTGAGCAATATCTTCGCAAGAGGTAAGTTCCCAAGGCGCGTGCATACTTAATACAGAAACCCCCGCGTCAATTACATTCATTCCGTATTTCGCTGCAAGATATGCAATTGTTCCGCCTCCGCCTTGGTCAACTCTTCCTAGTTCTGCCATTTGGTATTTTACGTCAGCCTTGTTCATACATGAGCGAAGTTTTGCAATAAACTCTGGGTTCGCATCGCTTGCGCCGCTTTTTCCACGGCTTCCTGTGTACTTGTTAAAAACAATTCCAGCGCCCAGAAAAGAAGCGTTGTCTTTATCAAAAAGGCTTGCATTTATAGGATCAAAAGCCGCATTTACATCGCTTGAAAGCATATTGCTGTTTGAAAGGCAGCGGCGCAGTGTAAGTTCATTGTAAGATGGGGAAAGACGGGCAATTACTTCTGCGACTGCGTTTTCAAATACGTGAGATCCCATTCCTGTAGCCCCGACACTTCCAATTTCTTCTTTATCTACGCACAAACAGCAGGTTGTTCTAGACTTTGCATTAGTTTCAAGCATTGCGGCAAAAGATGCAAACGCGCACGAACGGTCGTCTTGACCGTAAGCGAGGATAAGGGACTTGTCGAATCCGCAAAAGCGGGCTTTTCCCGCTGGAACAATTTCAAGCTCTGCAGATTCAAAGTCTTTTTCTTCAATTCCGTATTTTTTTGATAAAATTTCTAAAAGCGCTTTTTTACCAGAAACTTTGTCATCTTTTTTCTTTTTAGTTTTCTTTGAATTATCCGAAGCTTCTTCTTTGACAGGAATTTCTGAACCAATAATAACATCTAAGTCTTCACCCTTTATGATGTCCGAACCAATTTTTTTCATTTGGTCTTGTGCAAGGTGAGGAAGGATGTCTGAAATGCAGAAAACAGGGTCTTTTTCGTCTTCTCCAATATTTACGATTATTGATTTTCCTTCCTGCGTGCAAACAACTCCGTGAATTGCCAAAGGAAGTGTTACCCACTGATACTTTTTTATTCCGCCATAGTAATGGGTATTTAGGTAAACAAGAAAATCTTTTTCGTAGATAGGATTTTGTTTTGCATCTAGACGGGGAGAATCGATGTGCGCTCCAAGAATGTTCATTCCTTTTTCTATAGGGTCAGTTCCTATTTCAAAAAGGGCAATGGCTTTATTCATTTTTTGAATATAAATTTTATCGCCAGGATTTAGGCTTGAAACTTCGTTGATATCTTTGTAGCCGCAAGAGCGTGCTTGTTCAATTATCTGAGATACACATTCTCGTTCCGTTTTTCCGTTATTTAAAAACGATTTGTAATTTTCTATAAGCTGAGCAACATCCTTGCTTACTTTTTTTGACATATTTTAACCTCCCATAAATAAGTTTGCAACGCAAACTTAAAAAGATAAAAACTATTTGCAAATTATTTCTACAAGTTCAAAAGCATTGTCTACAATTGTTTTTGCTCCTAATTTTTCAAGGAAAACTCTTCCTCTGAATCCCCAGTCCACGCCGATAAAGTCCAGGTTTGAATTTTGCGCAGTTTGAAAGTCCACATCGCTGTCGCCAATGTAGACTGCGTCTTTTTGGGAAACGTTTAATTCATTCAGGGCTTTTAAAACCATGTCTGGAGCAGGCTTTTTTGCAACTTCTTCAGTTTCTCCGATAGCTACATCAAAAAGTCCTTTGAAATAGATTTCAACTAGTTCTTGAACTCCATAGTCTGCTTTGTTAGAAACTACGGCTGTTCTTATGCCTGCATTTTTGAGTTCCTTGATTGCTTCTAAAATTCCGTTGTAAGCGCAGGTTTTATCCGCGCAGTGAACTTTGTAGTGTTCATTGAAATCATTAAAAACTTTTTCAATTTGTTGCTTAGAAGCATTTTTAGGAACTGCCCGCTCAATCAATTTTCTTATGCCGTTGCCTACAAAAAATCTTACTTCTTCGTAGGTTCTAGTTGGCATATTGTTAATCGAAAGGGCGTAGTTTGTAGAATCCATAAGATCCTGCAAGGTGTTTAAAATTGTTCCGTCCATATCAAAAACTGCTGCTTTGTACTTCATAATACTTTTATTGTAATGATATGAACGGATTTTGAAAAGTTGGCTTTGAAAACAACTCTTTGCTGTTTTTATCTGCTTAGCTTGCGGTAAACAGTTCGTTTTGGAACGCCTGCGTCTTCGCCAAATTGTTCTTTCTTCCATTCGGCGTATTCTGACCAGTTGCCTTCAAAAAAACGTACTTCAGAATTGTTTTCAAACGCGAGAATGTGCGTGCAAATTCTGTCTAAAAACCAACGGTCGTGGCTTACAACAAGAGCGCAGCCTGCAAAATCTTCAAGAGCTTCTTCTAGTGCTCGGACAGTTTGAACATCTAAATCGTTTGTAGGTTCGTCAAAAAGAAGAACATTTCCCGCTTCTTTTAGCATCATTCCAAGATTTAGACGATTTTTTTCTCCGCCGGAAAGAACGCTGACTTTTTTGTTTTGGTCAGGGCCGGCAAAATTAAACCATCCGCAATATGCGTGAGCGTTTACTTCACGAACGCCGCCTTCAAGTGCGCGTCCCTTTTCGTCAACAGCGCCGAGTTTTATCATATCTGCACCGCCTCCTAAGGTTTCGTACACAGTTTTATTCATGTCTAAGCCAGTTCTCATCTGGTCAACATAAGTAATTTTTACTGTAGAGCCAATTTTTATTTCGCCAGAGTCAGGTTTTTCGCCGCCTTCCAAGCCTGCTGCATCAACTATCATTCTAAAAAGAGTTGTCTTTCCGGCTCCGTTTGGCCCTACGATTCCGACAATTGCACCTGCCGGAATATGAACGTTTAAGTTGTCGAAAAGCAGTTTGTCGCCAAAGGATTTTGATAAGTTTTCAATATCTATAACTTGATTTCCCAGCCTAGGTCCTGCAGGAATTGAAATTTGAGTGTCTTTGAGCTGCTTTTTGCCTTCCTGAGCCATAAGCTCGTTGTAGCGAGTAATGTGTTCCTTGTGTTTTGCTTGGCGACCTTTTGCCCCCATGTGAATCCATTCAAGTTCTCTTTGAATTTCTTTTTGGCGTTGAGTTTCGTTTTTGTTTTCAAGGGCAAGGCGTTGATTTTTTTGTTCAAGCCAGGAAGAATAATTTCCTTTAAATGGGAAGCCTTCGCCGCGGTCAAGTTCAAGAATCCAGCCGGCAACATCGTCAAGAAAGTAGCGGTCGTGCGTAATGGCGATTACAGTTCCCGGATAGTCGTGAAGATGTTTTTCAAGCCAAGCGACAGTTTCTGCATCAAGGTGGTTTGTAGGTTCGTCCAGAAGAAGAATATCTGGCTTTTGAAGGAGCAGGCGGCAAAGAGCTACACGGCGGCGTTCTCCTCCAGAAAGAACATCTACAACTTGGTCTGCTGGCGGACAGCGCAAAGCGTCCATTGCGAGTTCCAGGTTGTTGTCTAAATTCCATGCGTCAAGCGCGTCCAGTTTTTCTTGAACTTCGCCCTGCCTTGCACAGAGCTTGTCAATATCTGCATCCGGGTCGCCAAAGGCTTCGTTTATTTTGTCAAATTCCGCAAGAAGATTTGTAACTTCTTTTACGCCTTCTTTTACAATTTCAATAACAGTTTTGCCTTTTTCAAGTTGCGGCTCCTGTTCAAGATAGCCGATTGTATATCCTGGAGCGAGCGTGGTTTCTCCTGTAAAGTCCTTGTCAATTCCTGCAAGAATTTTAAAAAGGGAAGATTTTCCGGAACCGTTTGGTCCGATTACACCAATTTTTGCACCGTAAAAATAGGAAATGCTTACGTCTTTTAGAACAACTTTTGTACCGTAAGCTCGCGAAACGCGATCCATTGTGTAGATTATTTTTTTGTCATCGAAAGTTTTTGCCATGTATTTTTCCTGTTGAGATTTTTATCATTCTGTTATGGCTATACTATATAGAAGAAAAATGAAAGGGGCAAGGGTAACTTTTAATTGTTTTTAAGAGCGGTGATCTAGGGTTTATCAAAACGCTAAATCACCACATGGTAAGTTTGAATTTTAGAGGCGATTTCGACGTGTTCAAGCGCCTCTAAATCAAATCATTTTATTTGGATTGTCTTTTTTTCATATATGTAAGGAAGCCAAGCAATGCTGCTATGCCAAAAGCTAATGAAATCAGGCAACTAGGAATTGTGCCTAGTTTGTGCGTAAATCCAGCGATTATGTATGAAATAAATGAAACTGCGGCAACAGTAATTGCATAAGGAAGCTGGGTCTCTACGTGTTTTACGTGGTCGCACTGAGCTCCCGCGCTTGCCATGATGGTTGTGTCAGAAATTGGAGAGCAGTGGTCGCCACAAACAGCACCTGCCATGCAAGAAGAAATAGAAATTATTCGCAAAACATCTCCTACTGGGAAGATTGCAATGCAGATTGGAATTAAAATGCCGAATGTTCCCCAAGAAGTTCCTGTGGCAAATGCAAGCCCGCAGGCGATTATAAAGATGATAGCTGGTAGAAAGTTCTTTAATCCCTGCGCGCTGCCGTTTACAATGCCTGCAACGTATTCTGCGGCTCCAAGGCTGTCTGTCATTGCCTTTAGTGTCCAAGCAAGGGTAAGGATTAAAATTGCTGGAACCATTGCCTTGAATCCGTCTGGAATACAAAGCATGCAAGCCTTAAAAGAAAGAACTCTTCTGATAAGATATGAAATCAAAGTGATTATAAGAGCGGCGAATGAACCTAGCACAAGACCGATTGAAGCGTCGCTGTTCGCAAAAGAGTCAATGAAGTTCAAATATGTCGGGTTTGCAACCATCTCGCCTTCTGCTTCGCCTGCTGTAAGTTTTGTAAAGAATCCGCCGGAATAAATCATTCCGATTGTGCAGAATATTATTAAAATTGCGATTGGGAATACAAGGTCAAAAACTGTTCCTTTTCCTTCGATATTTTTTTCTTCCTCGTCAATGTCGGCTTCGCTCATTATTTGAACTGCTTTTTCATATTTTGACATTTTTCCGTATTCAACGTGCATGAATACAAGAGCGAACATCATGACAATAGTAAAAAGAGCGTAGAAATTAAAAGGAATTGCTTGAATAAAAAGTGTAAGCCCGTTTTCGCCTTCTCCGGCAAATCCTGAAACGGCAGCTGCCCAGGAACTTATAGGGGCAATGATGCAGACAGGAGCTGCTGTGGCATCGATTAAATATGCTAGCTTTTCCTTTGAAACGCCGTACTTGTCTGTTACAGGCTTCATTACAGAGCCTACTGTAAGGCAGTTGAAGTAGTCGTCTATAAAGATGAGTATTCCTAAGCAGATTGTGGCAACTTGAGCACCGGCTTTTGACTTTATATGCTTTTTAGCCCACCTTCCAAATGCGGCAGAACCGCCGGCTTTGTTCATAAGGCAGACCATGATGCCTAAAACAACAAGGAAGATAAGAATACCAACGTTCCAGCTGTCAGAAAGCTGGGCAACCATTCCGTCTTGAAAAACGTGTGTTATAAATCCTGTAAACGAAAGACCTGAATAAAATGCTCCTCCAATAAGGATTCCGATAAAAAGCGAAGAATAAACTTCTTTTGTAATTAATGCCAATGCAATGGCAACGATAGGTGGTACTAACGACCAAAATGTTCCGACCATGATTTGTTCCTTTATTTTAGTTTTGTAAAGTCTGTGTTTAATGGTTCTTTTATGCCGTCTCTTTCAAGTTTTTCCATAACTTGAATAACGTAGTCGAGTTCATCAAGCATTGTGGCGGCACAATATGTCTTGATTTGTTTTAATGCCTTTATGGCTTTTTCGTTTGTCATAGATTTCTCCTATAAAATAAGAAAGTTTTGCAATGCAAACTTTTTGGCTTTTACCATAAAATTGTACTCACATAAGAAACTTTTGTAAATAAAATTATAAACTTTATAAAGGGTGAAGTTCTATTTTTTTGTATCACAAGTTACAAAAATGCCAACAGAAATGACAAAGTTTGAACTTTTTGTCTTTGTGTGTTATTATGCGAGAAGTTTGCATTGCAAACTTCTTTTATGGGAGGACAGTATGGATAATTTGGACAAAAACAGAAAGAAAAACGTTATTAAGACTAGAACCATTGTTTTGACAAGCGCGCTTGTTGCTCTTGAAATTCTTATGGGAATTCCAGGCTTGCATTTAGGTTACATCCAGCTTCCGTTTATGGCATCCGTTACCATAATGCATATTCCTGTAATTATTGCGGCAATTTTTATAGGACCGTTTGGAGGAATTTTAACGGGATTTGTTTTTGGTCTTTCAAGTTTAATAAATGCGGCGGCAAATCCAAGCGGCGTTCTTGATCCGCTTTTTGTAAATCCTCTGTGTTCAATTTTGCCAAGAATTCTTTTTGGACTTATAACGGCTTATATCTTTAAAGTAATGGATTTTATTCCATATTTGCCAAAATTTTTAAAAGGCGCATTAACAGCATTCTTTGGAACACTTATTCACACTTGTCTTGTAATTGGAAGCCTTTACCTTTTTGTAAACGAGCAGATTTCTGGCATAATGAATGTTGGCTATTTTGCGGCTCTTGCAGCGATAATTCCTGGAGCAATGGTAGAAGTGCTTGTTGCGGTTGTTGTCTGCACTGCGGTTTTAATTCCTCAAACAATGAGTTACTATAGGGAATCGAAACTTCTATCTTCAGATGATAGCAATGATTCTGAAGAGTAGATTTTAATTCAAAATTAAGGATATTCAAATGAACGTTGTTATAATCGGAGCAGGTTTTACAGGCGTACAGCTTGCAAGCCTTTTAGTTGATGAAAAAAATCAGGTTGTCTTGATTGATAACGAAGAGGAAGTGACTCGCCACGTTGTTGACCGCTTGGATTGCACCGTTCTTACTAAAGACGGAAATAGCCTTGAAAATCTTGAAGAAGCCGGAATTGCAAAGGCGGACGCCCTTGTTTGCCTTACAAGCAGCGATGAAGTGAACATGATAACTTGTTCGCTAGTTGATGCGGTTTATCCCGACATTTTAAAAATTGCCCGGGTAAGGAATTATGCTTATTATGTGAATTCTGCGGTTGCGCAAAAGACTCATGCAAATGCTTTTAGCGGAAATCACCGCCCGCTTTATGGAATTGACTACATGATTCATCCTGATGTGGAAGCTGCCGATGCAATTGTAAAAGCTGTTGAAAATGGGGCTATAAGCACGGTTCTTTCCTTTGATGGCTCAGAAAAACTTATAAGCAGAATTAAGATAGAAAAAGAAAGTGTTCTTGCAGGGCATAAGTTAATGGATCTTCCTAGTCTTACAAATCTTTCGATGTTTGTGGCCTATGTTGAAAAAAACGGAAAAACTTCGCTTCCTAGCGGACAAACGTTAATGGAAGTTGACTGTGTTCTTGGTGTTCTTTGCGAAAAAAGCGATGTTACCGAAGTTCTAAAGCTTTGCGGTTCAGAGCAACGCGAATTAAAAAAAATTGCCGTGATTGGCGCTGGAAGAATAGGCACGCTTGTCGCCTCAAAGTTGAGCGAGCAAAAAAAAGTTTCAATTTTCCAGAGATTAAAAAATCGTTCATTAAAGAATTCTACAAAGATTGCAATTATCGATACAGATTCCGAAAAAACAAAAATTGCTTCTGAAAAATTTCCTGAAGCAAAAGTTTTGTGCGGCGATGCGATGGACGAATCCTTTTTAAGGGAAGAAGGAATTCCTAGTTACGATTTAGCGATTTGCGCAACTCATAACCACGAATTGAACATGGTTTTAGCAGCTTATTTGGAATCTTTAGGAGTGGGGCAATCTGTCAGCCTTGTAAACAACAGCGCCTTTTCGTCAATAGCTCAAAAACTTGGAGTCGATGTTTCTATTGCTTTGCGAGATGTTGTTGTTGATTCAATTATGAGTCACATGCGTGGCAAGTCTGTAAAAGAAATTCATACTGTTACAAACGGTGATTTAGAAATAATTGAATGTGAGCTTGCAAGTTCTTCAAAAGTTATTGGCAAAAAGATGAAAGAAGTTGCTGCGCCTGGAAAATTTTTAGTTCTGCTTGATAGGCACGCAGGTAAAACCGATTACGAATTTGTAGGCGGAGAAACAGTTTTAAATGTGGGCGATCATCTTGTTTTAATTTCAAATTCTGATTTTACTATACAAAACTTGGAATTCTTTGGTAATACGAGTGAATAAAATGGCAGTAGTAACAGTTTTTAGAATAGTTTCGGCCTTGGTCGCTATTATCGGCACAACTTTTTTAATACCAATTCTGGTTGCCCTCTTCTGTGGCGAAAGTGCAGTTTTGCTTGCGTTTATTATTCCTATGATTGCTAGCTGGGCGTTTTTTTTGGCGGTAAATCTGCCTTTTTGGAAGAAGAAAATTGCGCTTGATATGCGAATGACTTTTATTTCTGTGGCATTAGCTTGGATAGGGGCCGGCTTTTTTGGCGCGCTGCCGCTTTGGATTAGCGGAGCGATTCCTTCTTTTACAGATGCAGTTTTTGAAAGTGTCAGCGGCTTTTCAACAACGGGCGGAACTATTCTTTCTGAAATAGAAAGTTTGCCAAGAAGCATAAATCTGTGGCGATGCATGACGCATTGGCTTGGCGGAATGGGAATTGTAGCTTTAACTGTTGCTCTTTTGCCTCTTTTGGGTGTAGGAGGATTTCAGTTAATAAAAGCAGAAACTACAGGTCCTGAAAAAGGAAAAGTTACTCCAAAAATTGCGACCACTGCGAAATTTCTTTGGATAATCTACATGGCTCTTACGGTTTTGAACGTAATTTTTCTTATGATTTTTGGAATGGATTTTGTAGACGCGATTTCGCATGCCTTTGCGACTCTAGGAACCGGCGGATTTTCTTCAAGAAACGCTAGCATCGGGGCGTACAATTCTTTGCCGATAGAAATTACTACAACTGTCTTCATGCTTTTGGCAGGCGTAAACTTCAGCATGTATTATTATCTAATAAGCGGAAAAATCCGAGATGTTTACGAAAATTCAGAATTAAAAGCTTATATTTTGATATGCTTTTTTTCAGTCTTATTTATAACACTTTCTAATATAGGCTTTTATGGAACTTTTGGAAGGTCCTTGCGTTTTTCAAGCTTTCAGGTGGCTTCAATAATTACAACTACAGGTTTTGCAACCGCAGATTACACGTTTTGGAATAGCGCTTCACAGTTTTTAATTTTTATTCTTTTTTTTATAGGCGGATGCTCCGGTTCCACTGCCGGCGGAATTAAAGTTATTCGTTGGGTTGTTTTGGGCAAGCAGTTCAACAACGAAACTAAAAGAATGCTGCATCCTCACGGGGTTTTTAGTATCCGTCTTAATGGAAATCCTGGCAGAAAAGATATAGTTTTTAGCGTGGCGGCTTTTATAATGGCTTACATAATGCTTGTAATGGTTACGACTTTGGTTGCCTGTCTTGGAAAAGTTGATTTGTTTTCATCTTTTACAGGAGCTTTAAGCATGGTGGGCAATGTTGGACCTGCGTTTGGGAAACTTGGACCTTCCTGCAATTACGGATTTTTGCCAGGATTTGTAAAATGGTTCTACAGTTTTGCAATGCTCGCAGGCCGCCTTGAACTTTATACAATGATAATTTACTTTGTGCCTACTTTCTGGAAAAAGTAGGCTTGCAAAAAGTTTTATTTGTTTGTTACAAGTCCTGCAATGGAAACAATCCAGCCAACAATAATCATATATGCGCCAATATAAAGCGACTTAAATACTTGTTGACCTACATTTTTTCCTAAGCCAAGACCTTTTATTACGCTTGCGCCATCAGAGTTCAACATATTTACTAAAACAAGAACAAAGCCCAAAATTGAAACGATGAGAGCGACAATTTTTAAAATTGAAGCATTCGGTATTTTTATAAGCGAAAAAACAATGCCGGCTGCTCCACCAATAAAAATTAGAAGAGTATAAATCTTCATGGCAGTGTTTCCGTCCCCTACAAGGTCAAATCCGGAAATTGTTCTCGCACCTAAAAAGTTGAACTTAAAAATCGGAAGCAAGAAACCGATTGCTACAAGAGCCATTCCAATCAAATAAATAATATTGATTGAAGCCTTTTTTGATTTACCCATAATAAATCCTCCTAGTTAAATCTTATATTATTATCGCGGCACAGATATTGTGCAGCTCTTCTTCCTGCGTCAACTGCAATAGGAAGTCCGCCTGGCATTGCAGAGCGTTGGCTGGCAAAGTAAAGTCCCTTGACAGTTTTAGATTTTGAAGGATAGTTTGAAAACTTGCCTCCGGCTTGCCAAACAGACATCCAGCTTCCTTTGAATGTGTGGCAGTAACGTTCGTAGGTTAAAGGCGTTGCAACGTCGGTTACTTCTATATTTCCTTTTATTTGTGGAATAAAGTTTTCTAACTCCGCAATAAATTTTTCTAGCAGTTCTTGCTTCTTTTGCTTGTAAGTGCCATCTTCTTTTGCGGTCTTCCAAAAATCGTAGCTGTTTCCAATTAACAGGCTTGTAATAGTGGTGCAGCCTTCGGGCGAATGGTTTTTATACTCTGAATAGTTGTTTATTCGCAATTCGCTGAACGAAAGCCCTGCAAATTCAAACGGTGTTTTTAGAGGATAAACAATTCCCTTCGGCAAATCAGAAAGGTTTCCTTTTATGCCCAGACAGATGAACATATTCTGTTCGCCAATTGTGTTCTTCTTTAAGTGATTTATCCATCTTTCCTTTAGTGGAACGCGGAATAAAGTTTCTACAGCTTGCCGGGTATCCTGTGTTACAATCACTGAGTCTGCAGGAATAAAGGTGTGCCCGCAGGTTATTCCTTTTACGCGGTTGTTTTCAATTTCAACTTTATCAATCTTAGTGCGATAGATAATTTTACCGCCGAGCTCTTCAAAATAGTCCGCCATGTTTTGAGCCATTCGCACAGAACCGCCTTCAGGAAATCCGCAGTCGCCAGTTGAAAAAGAGGCAAGAGTGTAAATCAACGAAATTGCATTGTACCGTTCGCCGATTATGGAATTTAAAAGAGCTTTTATATCAGTATTTCTAAACTTGGAAATATATTTTTTTAGGCTCATTCCTGCTAAAGCAGTAAAGCGAAAGATTGCTGGAACCATTTTTAAAAGTTCTTTTAGATTTTGTTTTACTGGATTAGTTGTTTTTAGTCCCGCAATATCCGACACGACCATGTGGACTGGTTGAAAAATGCGGATGTCTTTGCAAAGTTTTTTTATGGCTGTTTTATCTTCGGGAGCATGCTCAATAAAGTGTTTTTCAAGTTGATTTACATCCCTGTAAAGGTGAAGCCTTCTGCCCCCGTTTATAACGGTATAAAAAGGGTCTTTTACAATTATTGGATTGTTTTCTTGCAAGGCTCTTAATTCTTTCCAGACTTTATTTAAAGGCATTTTGGAAGATGAACCTGTAAGCCAGTGCATTCCTCCTTCAAAAAGGTAGCCTTTTCTGCTCCAGCTTGTGGAAAGACCCCCTGGAATAATATGGCTTTCATAAATCGTTACATCGAATCCTGCTTTCCTTGCATAAATTCCTGCGGAAAGTCCCGCTATTCCCGCTCCGATAATGATAATATTCTTGTTAGACATAAAATTATTTTACTATGTTTTTTTCTGTTGTCAATTAATTCAATTGAAAGTTGAGTTTCGCTTTGCTTGCCTTTTATGCCTTTTTGGAAATACAATGAGCTGGTGCAATTATGAAAAGAATTTTGTGTGTATGTTTTAGCCCTGCTGTTCAAAAAACAGTTTTTTTTAATAAACTAGATTTAGGGGAAGTAAACCGCTGCGAAAAATATCTGCTGGCAGCCGGCGGAAAAGCTGTAAATTCTGCAAGAGTCCTTGAGCAATTGCAAAAAGGTTGCCCGTCTTTGATTTGTCCCGCTGGAATAAAAAATGCGGCTCTTTTTTCTTCTCTTTTAAGCAATGATAAAATAGATTTTTCGCTAGTTCAGATTCCAGGATATACGCGGGAATGTTTAACTGTTGTTAGCAAAGACTGCAAGCAGACAACAGAACTTATACTTCAAGAACCAAAATTAACTGAAGACTTTGCTGTTTATCAAAAAGAATTTTTGTCTTTAGTGCGAAAAAAAGTCTGCGATTGTGAAGCGGTTTTAATTTCTGGCAGCGTTCCTGAATGTTGGTCAGAAGAAATGCCTTGCCTTGTAGCGAAAATTGCAAAATCGGCAAAAAAGATTTTGCTTGTGGACGCGTGCAATTCTGTTTTAAAAAACATTCTTTTAAACTGCGAGGTTGATTTTGTAAAAATAAATGAAAAAGAATTTTTAGATACTTTTGAACCTGGTAAAAAAACTTTCCCTAGTACCGATTTTATAGAGCAAGAAAAACTTTTGCTTTTAAAAGAATACATTTTGCATGCTTGCAAAGAGTTTAAAACAAACATAATTGTTACAAGGGGGAAAAATTCTACCATAGCAGTAAATGACGAAAAGTGTTTTGAAATTTTTCCAGAAAAAATAGAAAATATTGTGAATACCACCGCTTGCGGAGATTCTTTTAATGCCGGTTTTTTATATGAATATGTCAACGGCTCTTCTTTTGAAAAAGCCTTGCAAAAAGGAGCTTGGTGCGCGGCGCAAAATGCACGGACACAGCAGCCAGGCTCGATAAAGATTTAAAAAAATAAGAAAAAACTAAAGATTGTATTAAATTTTTTCTTAATCTATAATGCACTTATGAACAAGTTAAAATCCTTGCTTGGAAAGCAAATTCTTTTTTTCGACGGCGGAACTGGTTCAATGCTTCAAAAAATGGGCTTAAAACCAGGAGAGCTTCCCGAATTATGGAATATTTCAAAGCCGCAAAATCTTATATCTCTTCATAAAGAATATTTTTGTGCGGGCGCAGACATTGTAAATGCGAACACTTTTGGAGCTTCTGCTTTAAAATTTAAGGATTTTCAACTTAAGCAGATTGTAGAAAAAGCTATAGAAAATGCAGATATTGCTAGAACCATTGCAGAAAAGGAAACTGGCCGTAAAAATCTTTTTATCTCACTTGATATAGGTCCGTGCGGAAAACTTTTAAAGCCCATGGGCGATTTAGATTTTGAAGATGCTGTGGAACTGTTTAAAAAAACTCTTCGCTTTGGCGTCTGTTCTAAAATTGACTGCATTCTTATAGAAACGATGAATGACGCTTATGAAACAAAAGCTGCTGTGATTGCCGCAAAGGAAGTTTGCAAGGAATTGCAAATGGAAGAAATTCCAATTTTTGTAACAAATGTGTACGATGCGTCCTCAAGGCTTTTGACAGGCGCGGAACCTGAAACAATGGCTGCCATTTTAGAAGGACTTGGCGTGGATGCCTTGGGGCTGAATTGCAGTCTTGGGCCTGAGCAGATGAAGCCAGTTGTGCAAAGGCTTGTTGATAGCAGCAGTATTCCTGTTATGGTAAAGCCAAATGCGGGGCTCCCTGTAGAAAAAAACGGAAATACAGCTTACGATGTTTTGCCAGAAGATTTTGCCTCTTCAATGGCAGATATTGCAAAAATGGGAGCGTGCATATTAGGTGGCTGCTGCGGAACAACGCCTGAATATATTAAGTTATTAAAAAGCCAGTTAAGTTCTATAAATAAAGATTTAGCGCCTTTTAAGAAAATAGAAGAAAAGAATATAACAGTTGTAGCTTCTTATTCAAAAAATGTAAGAATAGGTTCTCCTTGCGCTCCAGTTTTAATCGGCGAGCGAATTAATCCCACTGGAAAAAAGAAGTTCAAGGAAGCGCTTAGAAATAATGATATTTCATATATTGTAAAGCAGGGGTTAGAGCAAGAAAAGGCAGGAGCTCATGTTCTTGATGTCAATGTAGGACTTCCAGAAATTGATGAAAAAAAGATGATGTCGAAAGTTGTTTGCGAGTTGCAGGCTGTTACAGATTTGCCGCTTCAAATAGACACTTCTAGCGCCGAAGTTATGGAAAAGGCCATGCGATGCTATAACGGAAAGCCTTTGGTTAATTCCGTTAATGGAAAACAAGAAGTAATGGATTCAGTTTTTCCGCTTGTAAAAAAATATGGCGGAGTTGTGGTAGGTCTTACGCTCGATGAAGATGGAATACCTTCAGATTCGGAAGGGCGAATAAAAATCGTAAAAAAAATCTACAAGAATGCTGAAAAATGGGGAATCAAAAGAAAAGACATTGTAATAGACGCTCTTACTATGTCGGTTTCTAGCGATGCGAATGCCGCTAAAGCAACTCTTGAAACAGTAGCCGCAGTTAGCAGCGATTTTGGCGGAAATACTGTGCTTGGAGTTTCTAACGTTTCTTTTGGGCTTCCTAACCGGGAATTTGTAAATTCTTCATTTTTTACGCTCGCAATGGAAAAAGGTCTTTCAAGCGCAATTATGAATCCTTTAAGCCTTGAAATGATGAAGGCATGGCATTGTTTTTGTCTTTTAAAAGGAATGGACAGCGACTGCTGCAATTACATTGATTTTTCTAAAAAGTATGATGAAGAAAAACTGCGTGCAAGTTCATCAATTTCTTTAGAACAAAAAAAAGTTCCTGCGCAAGATGCTCAGATTCTTCAGGATTCAAAAAACGCTCAAAATAATTCAAGCTTAGATTCGCTAAAAAATGCTGTAATTCATGGCTTAAAAGAAGATTCTGCAAAAATAACGCAAAGCCTTCTTCAAGATGGAATAGAACCCGTTCAAATTATAGATGGCAAATTGATTCCTGGTCTTGATTACGTTGGCAAGCGCTTTGAGCAAAAGACAATGTATTTGCCGCAGCTTTTAATGTCCGCCGAAGCTGCAAAATCAGCATTTGAAGTCATAAAAGATTTTCTTGAAAAGACTGGAAAAAAAGGCAGCTCAAAGGGTACAATTATTGTTGCCACTGTACATGGCGACATTCACGATATTGGCAAAAATATTGTAAAAGTTTTGCTGGAAAACTACGATTTTACAGTTATTGATTTGGGAAAAGATGTTCCTGCTCAAAAAATTGTAGAAGAATGTAAAAAAAATCATGTGGAGTTAGTTGGACTTAGCGCCTTGATGACAACTACAGTTCCGGCAATGAAGGAAACTGTTCGCCTGCTAAAAGAAGAATGTCCTTGGGCAAAAACTTGTGTCGGCGGTGCAGTTATGAATCAAGAATATGCAGACAGCATAGGTGCAGATTTTTATGGCAAAGATGCGATGGATACTGTAAAATATGCACAAAAAGTATTTGGAGTAAAGTGTTAGTATGCTAAATTATTTTGTAAATCTCTTAAAATCCCTAAATTCAAATTCAAAGCCTAGTCAGATTGCAAATTCGTTTTGCATAGGACTTTTGCTCGGATTTATGCCAAAAAACAATCTTCTTTGGTATATGCTAGTGATTTTTTTCGCCTTTGTAAGAATCAATAAATCTGGATATTGGCTTATGATGCTCTTAGGAACTTTGATTGCAGGTTGCGCAGACCCTCTTTTTGACAAAGTAGGCTATGCAGTTCTTACGTTTTCGCCGTTTGAACCATTTTTTTCTTGGTGGATTGATGTTCCTTTTCTGGGTTTTACAAAACTAAATAACACAATTGTGTGCGGTTCCCTTGTGTGCGGGCTTGTGTGCTACATTCCGTTGTACATTCTTGCGTATTTCTTTGTAAAAGCATGGCGAAAAAAACTTGCGCCAGTATTCAATAATTCAAGGCTTGCAAAGGCTTTGTATAAACTTCCTCTTATAGAAAAACTTGTAAGCAAAGCGATTGGCTAATTGACTAAAAATAAAAAACTAAAGAGGGAAAATTATGGAAAACAAAAATAAAACAGAAATAAAGACAAAAAATAAAGAAAAAAATATGCCTGTAGAAAAGAAATCTTCTAAAAAAGAAAAAGTCGCAAAGGTTGAAAAAAACATTCCTGCAAAAAAGTTGCCGTCAATATTTAAAAAACAGTATACAGAACAAAAGTTTGAAAAAAGGATTCTAAAAAAACTTTATATTGAGCAAGACAAAAATATGATAAAAGACCTTTTTGTTCCTGCAAAAGATAAAAAAGGCCGCAATGTTCTTGCTGTGGATTTAACAAAAAGCCTTCCTAAAAGTCAATTTGAAAAACTAAAAGCGCTTTCTAAGCAAATTGCTCAGCAAAAGGGAGGAATAAAAATAGTTCCTTTGATTGCTGTTGTTGCTCTGATTGCTGCAATAGGAATTTGTGTTGCGCTTTTTAAGAATGTAATTATTGCAAGCGCCATAAAATCTTCTATGCAAGGAGTTTTCGGGGCAAAGACCGATATTGGCCGCGTAGATTTCCAGATTTTTAATGCAAAGCTTCAAGTTTTTGATTTGGAACAGGCCAATAAAGAGAACCCCATGAAAAATCTGTTTCAAATAGATGATATAAATGTTGATTTTAACCTTACGGACCTATTGAGAGGAAAGTTCCATGCGGAAAACCTTGTAGTTGCAGGCGTTGCGCTAGACACGGACAGAAGCGCAAGCGGGGAGCTTCCTGTTAAGCAGAAAAAAACAAAAGAAGAAAAAAAAGCAGAATCAAATATTTCAGAAACCAGAAAAAAATTTATGGATGAAGCCGCCAGGCAGCTTTCTGCCATGTTTGAAAACTACAATCCTGAAAAATTCTTGGAAAATCTGCAAAGCGAATTAAAATCTCCTTCTGTAGCAATAGAAATTTCTACTGATGTCCAAAAAAAAGTTGAAAAGTGGAAAAATACTCCTGCAGAACTTCAATCCAGCGTTGCAAAGTTCAGCAAAAGTGTTGATTCTCTTGTAAAAACGGATTGGGCAAATGTAAATGACCCAGTAAAATTAAAAAATGCTTTGGAAAATCTTAATACTTCTGTAGAAGAAGGAAAAAAAATAAAGCAAAGTCTAGAAGAAACAACAAATTCTCTAAAAACCGATGTAAGCGCGGTTTCAAGCTATCAAGCGCAGTTAACAAACGCAATAAAGGCAGACACATCTTTAGTGGATTCTAAAATTTCTGAAATGAAGAGCACTTTTAGTCCTACTGGATTAAAAAAGATAATGAACGATGCTGTTCAATCAATGCTTTACGAACTGTGTGGAAAGTACTATCCGTATGTAAAAAAAGGTCTGGATGCGGCCATGGATATTAAGAATAGCTCTTCAGCTGCAAATAGTTCTGAAAAATCTAAAAAAGCAGAGCAAAAGAAATCTAAAAAGCAAAAGTCTTCGATTCACAGAATGGAAGGAAGAACCGTTTACTATAAAAAAGATACAGTTCCAAAACTTCTGATAGAAAATGCTGTTGCCAGCGGCTATGAATATGGTACACAGAACCTTTTGTTCAAAGGTGTTGCAACAGAAATTTCTAGCGACCAGAATATGCGCGGAAAACCAACTGCGATTTCTGCAGATTTCAAGATTGCAGGCAAGCCGAATTCTGCAAGCATTGCTATAGATGCCCGCAAAGAAACAACTTCGCCGCTTTTATCTGCTTCGTATAATGGAAGCGGTTATCCTGTAAATGCAGATGCAAAAGTTTTTAGCCTGGAATCTAATGGCAATATTTCTGCAAAAATGACGGCAAGCAGTTCTGGCTCATTTAAGATTTCTGGACTTCTTGATATGAGCATAAATAGCATGGCGGGCATGAATTTTGAGCCGGAAAGAGTAAGTTCCCTTTACAATAAGGCTTTGGCAAATGTAAAGCAACTTTCCGTAGGGTTTAACATCGGCCTTGATTCTAATGGAAATTTTGAAGTTTTATTAACAGAGCCAGAAAAACTTGCTCGCCAGCTTGTAACTCCAATTACAAATGCGCTTTCTTCGGAAATAAATGCCATTGCCGCAGATGCAAAAAAGAACATAACTTCAGTTTTAAGCCAAAAAACGGGAATTGCAAGCGAACAGCTTGCCCAGTTTGCAAATATTCAAGAATCAATAAGCGAGCAAAAAAACAAGGTTAATTCTTTAAATTCTCAGCTTGAAGCAAAAAAGAAGGAAATTACAGCGCAAATTGCAAATGCTGGTAAAAATTCCTTAAAAGATGCTGCATCTGGAGCATTAAAAAATCTTTTTAAATAATTAAGGTGAATTATGACAGTTTTACAAGGAATTTTACTAGGAATTTTACAAGGCATAGCAGAATTTTTGCCAATTTCTTCGAGCGGACACCTTGCTGTTGCGCAAAAACTTTTTAAGCTAGAAGATTTGCCCCTGCTATACGATGTTATGCTGCATTTGGCGACCTTGCTTGCAGTAGTTTTGTTTTTTAGAAAAAAAATCTGGGGACTATTGAAGGTTTTAGGCAGATGGATTGCCAGAAAAGAACCTAAAGCAACGGAAAATGAACAGGATTTTTTATGTGGAACAGAAGAGCGTGGAAGGCGTACAATTGTTGCTATAATTATTACAACCTTTATTACCGGTGCAATCGGAATTTTTACAAGCAAGCTTATTCCTGAACTTTCCATAAAAGTTACTTGCGCAGGTTTTATTATTACAGCTTGCCTTTTGATGTTTTCTTCATTTTGGGAGAAACACCGCCTAACAAAACAGAACGTTGCAGAAGATAAATCTGAAAAAGGAATTTCCTGGAAGCAGGCAATCGTTGTAGGATTTATGCAAGGTGTGGGAACTCTTCCCGGAATAAGCCGGAGCGGTTCTACAATTGCAGGAAGCCAGCTTTGTGGAATAAACAGGGCTGCGGCTGGAGAATATTCATTTATAGTTTCCATTCCTGCAATTCTGGGTGCCTTTGTGCTTGAAATAAAAGATTTAGGACAGATGTCTTCCATGGTGGGCGCTGCGCAGCTTGCAGCCGGCTGCTTAAGCGCATTTATTTCCGGTTATTTTGCTCTTGCCGTCTTAATGAAGATTATAAAAAAAGGAAAACTTGAATGGTTTGCCTGCTATTTAATTCCTTTAGGAATCGCAGGACTTATATTCTTTTAGGTAGAAAGCCGAGTTTTTTATAACTTTGAAAAAAAACGCTTTCAGCGACTTTCTAATTTGCTACAGATAGATGCGCTCGCACTTCGTTTGAGTCGGTTTGGGTTGCTATGCAACCTTAATTGTTCTTATAGCACAAAATCTTCACAAATTGTAAATTCGCTTACGCTTTTATTTATTTTTCTAAAAACTCGACTTTCGAGCTTTTAGTCATTCATTTATTTGGAAGTTTTTTATGAAAAGAAAATTTTATGCTTTTGCGCTCGTTTTTAGTTGTTTTATGACTTTAGTTCCTCTTTCTGCAGAAGACAATAGTCGGGAAGAAAATCAAATGCAATCTGAAGAGCAGGCTTTAAGCGAAACATGGAAAAATGCTTTAAATAGCACAGGCCGCTACCTAAGGGAAAAGAGCAAAACTGCCGGCGAGCAACTTGAAAGGGCTGGAAGACAATTGAAATCGGATTTGCAAGAAAGCTATAAAAGTTTTAAAGAAGTTAAATGCAAAGGAACTTGGGTTCATCAAGGCGAAAGTGTAAAAACAGTTATAGAAATCAATGATGACGGAACAATGCTGTTGAGCCGGAAAAGAGGTCTGAATGTTGAATATTTTAAAGGAACGTATGTTGGAAATTCCATCAGCATAAGTTTTTATTGTTCAGAAATCGGCAGAAAAGATTTTTTCAAAAAAGATTCCAAAAAAGTTTCCGTAGACTATTTTATAACCTACACACTTATTGATGAATCTGCATTAAAAGTAAAATTTGTAATTAGAGGAATTGGGCCTGATTCGGATTTGCTTAGTTTAGAAGATGGAGTTATTTTTTCCAAAAAATGAACGCTCTAAAATCAGTTCCAGAAATAATATGAAACCAGTTTATAAAAATTTTTCTAAAGTTGAAAATCTTGCCAAAGAACAGTTTTTCTTCAGTCAGGGAATAATGATGGAAAATGCCGCTGCCGCGTTGGAAAAATCTGTGTTAGAGGCTTTGAATAAAACTTCTAAAATTGCAGGCGGTTCATCTCTTCAAAAGATAATTATAGTTTGCGGAGCTGGAAACAATGGAGCAGACGGTCTTGCCCTTGCTAGAAGGCTTTGTCCCATGCTAGATGTAAAAGTTCTTTTGACTGCTCAGCCAAAGACGGAAGAAGCAAAAATGCAGTGCAAAACAGCTAGGGCCGTAGGCGTTGATTTTATAGACTGTTTTGACGAAAAATGCTCATATTCAGTAGTTGTTGACTGTATGTTTGGAACGGGTTTTCATGGAGAATTAGACGAGAAATCTAAAAAACTTATACAAAAACTAAATCAGGCTGATGCTTTTAAAATTGCGTGCGATGTTCCTTCCGGATTGGATAAAGATGGATTTGGAGGAAAAGTTGTTTTTTGCGCGGACGAAACAGTTTGCATGGGAGCGATAAAGTTGGCCCATTTAAGTGACTTTGCAAAAGATTTTACAGGAAAACTTACAATAGCAAGTTTAGGAATCTGTGAAGAAAAGTTGATTCAAGTAAAAACTCCTGAAGCAATGCTTTTAGAAGAAAAAGATATTGTTCCGCCCGAACGGAAAAAGAAAAACGTGCACAAAGGTAATTTTGGACACCTTGGCGTTGTCGTTGGAGAAAAACCTGGCGCGGCAGTAATAGCCGGAACTTCTGCTCTCTGTTTTGGGTGCGGTTTAGTTACTTGCGTGCAGTTTGAAGATGAATGTAAAAAAATCATTATGTCGCCAGAACTTATGGCTAGCAATTCTTTTCCAGAAAATACAAATGCAGTTCTTTTAGGCAGCGGACTTGGAAGAGATTTAAAAAGATTAAAAGAAGCCGAAAAAGTGTTGGATTTTTTGTATAAAATGGAAAAGCCTTCTGCGGTTTTAGATGCAGATTTTTTTTACCAAGAGAAACTTTTTCAAAAATTAGAAGAATTAAATTCCTTAAAAAATGCCAAAATTTTGCTCACTCCGCATCCAAAAGAGTTTTATAATTTGATAAAAGAATGTCTTGATGAAAGCGTAGAATTTTCGCAAGTTGTGCAGAACCGCTTTCTGTATGTTCAGATGTTTAGCAAGAAATTTAAAAATCTTGTTTTAGTTGCAAAGGGCGCTGTTACTTACATTGCCAAAGAAGAACGTATTTTTATTTGCGATGGTAACGCTCCTTCTCTTGCGAAGGCTGGCAGCGGCGATGTCCTTGCTGGTATGTGCGCGGCTTTGCTTGCGCAAGGATATTCCGATTTGGATTCTGCAAAAACGGCAGTATATCTTCATGCGAAAGCGGGCAGGGCATTTTTGCCAAACTACGCGTGTACACCGCTTTCGCTTGCAAATTGTATTGCAAAAATCTAATTTGCTGAAAGACAAGTTGCGGCAAATTGGAAATTCACTGAAAGCGTTTTTTTTTACAATCTATAAAAAACTTGATTTTCAACCTGAGACTTTCTTACTAGATTTCTTTTTTGTAAAGTAATAAAATATTTTTTATGGAAAATTCTGCGAATATTACTGTTGTGGGAACCGGTTACGTTGGGCTTTCTAACTCAATTCTTTTGGCGCAGCACAACAATGTAGTTGCTTTGGATTTAGTTGAATCTAAGGTCAATCTGATTAATAAAAAAAAATCGCCAATTGTCGACAAGGAAATCTCTGAATACCTTTCTTCTCGCTCGTTGAGCCTGACAGCCACAACGGACAAGTCTCTTGCGTATAAAAATCCCGACTTTGTGGTTGTTGCAACGCCTACCGACTACGACAGCGAAAAGAATTTTTTCAATACTTCTTCAGTTGAGTCTGTACTTTCGCTTGTAAACGAACATTGCCCGTCTGCAGCGGTTGTAATAAAATCCACAATTCCCGTTGGCTTTACAGAAAAAATGCGGAAACGGTTTCCGTCTTTGGAAATTATTTTTTCCCCGGAATTTTTGCGCGAAGGCAAGGCTCTTTACGACAATCTTTATCCAAGCAGAATTATTGTTGGCGACACTTCAGCAAAGGCAAAGCAGTTCGCCGCGCTTTTAAAGCAGGGCGCAATCAAGCAGGATATTCCGATTCTTTTTATGAAGCCAACGGAAGCTGAGGCTGTAAAACTTTTTGCGAACACGTATCTGGCTCTCCGCGTGGCATATTTTAACGAGCTTGACACTTACGCAGAACTTAAAAATCTTAATACGAAGTCGATAATCGACGGCGTTTGCCTTGATCCAAGAATCGGCAATCATTACAACAATCCAAGTTTTGGCTATGGCGGTTACTGCCTTCCAAAAGACACGAAGCAGCTGCGCGCGAATTACGAAAACGTTCCGAGCAATCTGATTGGCGCGATTGTTGAGTCGAACGATACGCGAAAAACTCATATTGCAGCAATGATTTTGGCAAAAAAGCCTAAGACAGTTGGAGTTTTCCGCCTTACGATGAAGTCAAATTCCGACAACTTTAGGGCGAGCGCAATTCAAGACATAATGAAAAAGCTCCGTGCGGAAGGCGTTGAGGTTGTAATCTACGAGCCTACAATTTCTTCCTGCGAATATGAAAAATACAAGGTTCTAAACGATTTGCAAAGTTTTAAAAATTCCTGCGATGTTATTATTGCAAACAGAATGAGCGGTGAGCTTTTGGACGTTAAGCAAAAAGTCTACACGCGGGATTTGTATTCAAGGGATTAAAATGAAAAAAATCACGTTTTTGACCGGACACAACTGGAAGTCCAACCGTTTGGGAGGTTTCCACAAATTCGCGCAGGAAGCGCTCGACCAGGGAATTGAAGTTGTTTTTTTCAGTTTTCCGAGGCCTTATTATTCGTACTTTCAGCATCAGGAGCTCTACAACAAAAAATCCATAAAGGAACTGCAAAAGGGGCTTATCTACCACGAAAATAAAGCAACGCTCACGAATGTTACTCTTTCAACCTTAAAGCTCCCTAATTTTTTCAACAAGTTTTTTCCAGATTCCTTGATGAACGCTTTTGAACGCTTTTCTTTTTCTTCTTTTAAGAAATTTGCAAAAAAGTGGCTTTGCGGTACGGATGTTTTTGTTTTTGAAAGCTGCGACGGAATGATTTTTCTAAAAAAACTGAAAAAAATGTTTCCAGAGGCAAAATTCGTCTACCGTCCAAGCGACCCCTTGATGTACGACGGCTGCCTTTCCCGCTATCAAAAGAACGAAACTCAGATGATTTTGGGCGCAGACTTGAACATCATCGTAAATCAGGAAGGCTTGGACCTTTACAAGCGAAAAATTGACGGTTTTGAAGAAAAAGCTAGATACATGCTCCTTTCAAACGGTGTTGACATAGAAAGCTACCAAAAAATATATCCAAAGCCGGCTCTTTTGAACAAGCCTAACACGTTTTTGTACGTCGGCGCATGGGAAGTTGAATGGAATCTTTTGTTCAAGGCGTGCGACTGTAACAAAAATTTTAATTACATTGTTGTGTGTCCTAATTTTCCTGACGAAAGCGTTTTGCAAAAGGTAAAATCGTTTGAAAATCTTTTTTATGTTCCCGGAATAAAGCCTCAGGAAGTTCCCGCCTGGATTACAAATTGCGATGTTGTTATGGTTCCCTACGTTACGGATTTTTACAAAAACCGGCCTTTGGGAATTACCGCAAAATATTATCAGGCGATGGCGGCTCAAAAACCGATTGTTGCCTACTGCGACACGCCAAAATTATCCGATGCTGGAATTAGCGTGACCTACACTTACGAAGATTTTATTGCAGAATGTCAAAAAGCAATTGCGGTTGGCAAAAAGTTGTACACATTTGACTTAAAAGACCGGCAGTGGTCTAAAATCACGGCTAAATTTATAGAATTATTGCAGAATTTGTGATAAAATTTTATAACTTGCTTGAAATTCGAGTTTTAAAAAAATGAACAAAAGCGTAAGCGAATTTACAATTTGTGAAGATTTTGTGCAATAAGAACCATTAAGGTTGCATAGCAACCCCAGCCAATTCAAACGAAGTGCGAGCACAACCATCTGCAACAAATTGGAAAGTCGCTGAAAGCGTTTTTTTCACAATTTACAAAAAACTTGAAATTCGGGCTAATTTACAAGGACAGTTTATGATTCCATTTAACATTCCTCCCGTAACCGGAAATGAACTTAAATATATTCAGCAGGCTATAGAAAATCACAAGATTTGTGGCGACGGCTCGTTTACAAAAAAATGCACTCAGTATTTTGAAAATTCGCTTCAGAGAAAATTCCTTTTAACAACTTCCTGCACTTCCGCCTTGGAAATGGCGGCTCTCCTTTGCAATATAAATCCCGGCGATGAAGTTATCTTGCCTTCGTTTACGTTCTGTTCCACTGCCGATGCCTTTGTTCAGCGCGGCGCAAAGCTGGTTTTTGTTGATGTGAGGCGCGACACAATGAACATCGACGAAAACAAGATTGAACAGGCGATTACAGAAAAAACAAAGGTTATTGTTCCCGTGCATTATGCCGGCGTTGCCTGCGAAATGGACAAAATCATGCAGATTGCAAAAAAGCACAATCTAAAAGTGGTGGAAGATGCCGCCCAGGCAGTCTGCTCGTTCTACAAAGGCAAGCCTCTTGGAACAATCGGCGACTACGGCTGTTTTTCTTTTCACGAAACAAAGAACCTTTCCATGGGCGAGGGGGGGGGTATATCAATAAACACGAATTTAGAAGATTACGAAAAAGCCGAAATCATCAGGGAAAAGGGTACCGACCGTTCAAAATTTATCCGCGGTCAAATAGACAAATACACTTGGCGTGATTACGGCTCTAGTTATCTTCCAAGCGACTTGAACGCCGCATACCTTTATGCGCAGCTTGAAGACTGTCAAAAGATTCAGGAAAATCGCCTTTCAATTTGGAAAAAGTATTTTGAATCATTTGAAAACCTTGCGCAGCAGAAAAAAATTGCGCTTCCTTTTGTTCCAAAAGACTGCATTCACAACGCGCATATGTTCTATTTTATTACAAAGTCTTTGGAAGAACGCACAGAACTGATTTCTTACCTAAAGCAAAACGAAGTTCAGGCTGTTTTCCATTATATTCCGCTTCATTCTTCCCCGGCAGGAATAAAATTTGGCCGTTTCGATTCAAAAGATGAGATTACAACGGAATACAGTTTGCGTTTGGTAAGACTTCCTCTTTTTTATGGACTTTCAGAAGGTGAGCAAAATAAAGTTATTCACTGCGTCCAGAATTTTTATGCGCAAAGGTAAATTATGAAAGAGATAAGTGTTGTAATTCCAGTTTATAATAGCCAGGAATGTGTTCAGGAAATTTCAAGGCAGATTGCTGACGCTCTAAAAGATTTTGACTACGAGCAGATTATGGTCAACGACTGCTCAAAAGATTCCAGCTGGGAAGAAATCAAAAAAGTCTGCCAATCGAATAAAAACGTGATTGGAATAAGTCTTAGAAAAAATGCAGGGCAGGACAGCGCGATTCTTGCCGGCCTGAACTACGCTAAAGGGAATTTTGTTGTAATTATGGACGACGATTTGCAACATTCCCCTTACGATATTTTAAAGCTTTACGACGAGGCGAAAAAGGGCTTTGATGTTTGCTATGCGAATTTTGAGCACAAAAAGCAGAAGCTTTGGAAAAACCTTGGCAGCTGGTTCAACGGAAAAATAAGTGAAATTTCAATCGGCAAGCCAAAGGAAATTTATCTTTCGCCTTTCAAGATTCTTTCAAAAGGCGTTGTTCAGGAAATTGTAAAGTTCAACAATCTTTTTCCGTATATCGATGGTCTTATTTTTCAGGTTACAAAAAATATTACGCAGATAAACATTGAGCATCACAAAAGAGAGCTTGGAAAAAGCAATTACAACCTTGTAAAGTCCATAAAAGTCTTTTTGAGGATGCTTTTCGGCTTTTCCACAATGCCGCTGAATATTTCCACGTATTTTGGCTTTGTTTCCGCATTTGCAGGCTTTGTGCTTGCTATTGTTTATCTGGTTCAGTATTTTACTGGAAAAGTCGAAGTTCAAGGCTGGACAACTCTTGTTATCTTGCTGCTGCTTTTAGGCGGATTAATCCTTGTAAGCTTGGGAATTATTGGCAAATATCTTGGGCAGATTTATCTTACCGTGAACGGCCAGCCAAAATTCCTTGTGAAAGAAACAGAAAATGAATAAAATTCTTCCATATATATTCATGCATTTGGGCTTCCTCTTGTACAGCTTTTACACTGTTTTAGGAAAAGTCGCTTCGTCTTATGAATTTCTTTCGCTGAAATTTTGTGCATTTTACTGCGTTCTGATTTTGATTCTTTTTGTATACGCGCTTTTGTGGCAGCAGGTTCTAAAAAAGATTCCCTTGTCGGTGGCTACGGCGAACAAGGCTATTACCATTATTTGGGGAATGATTTGGAGCTTTTTGTTCTTTGGCGAAAATATAACTGCGAAAAAACTTGTTGGCGCGGCAATAATAATTTTGGGAATTACGCTTTTGTCGCTTGAAGAGAAAATAAATTTCAAGCTTAAAAGCATGAGGCAAAATAAAAATGAGCAATAATTTTTTCAGTCTGTTTTTGCTTTTGTCGGTTTTTATTTCGGCAGTTTCTCAAATCCTTTTAAAAAGCTCCGCAACGGAAAGCCATTCTTCATTTTTACGCGAATACCTTAATTTTAAAGTGATTTTTGCGTACTTTTTGTTTTTTCTTGCGGTTTTTATAGATTTGTTTGCTTTAAAATACGTTCCTGCAAGCTTTGTTCCCGTAATCGAAACTTCAAGCTACATCTTTGTAGTCGTTTTGAGCAGAATAATCTTCAAGGAAAAAATAAACTTGGTTCAGGGAATCGCAATGCTTTTGGTGATTCTGGGAATTTTTGTGTATATAATTTGAAATCTGTTTTGCAAACAGTTTTTCAATGCTGACAAAGCTTAAGATTTTACTTATAATTTAAACATAAGTTTTTCTATATGGAGGTAATAAATATGAGTGATATTGCATTTTCAACATTGACGCAGCAGATAAAAAATTGTACCTATGATGAAAAAATATCCCTTCTGTCATTTATTGCAGATTTATTGAAGAATAATCCTAAAGTAGAAAAAAAAGCCAAACGAAAACTTGGAGAGTTCAAAGGGAAAATTTTTATGTCAGAAGATTTTGACGAAACTCCAGAATGTTTTAAGGACTATGTCTGATGTATTTAATCGATACTAATATTTTGTTGTTCAGTCTTGATTGCACAGAAAAATTGTCTTCAAAAGTAAAACATATATTACAAACAGAAGAAACTATTTTTATAAGCATGGCTTCTTTTTGGGAAATTGAAATAAAAAGAAATTTAGGGAAACTTAAAATACCTTTTACGCCAAAGGAACTTATGGATTATTGCATAGAACAGGATTACTCTGTTTTGAATATTAATATCGAGCATATTTCACAATTAAAAGAATTGCCTAAAATTCATAATGATCCATTTGACAGGTTGATAATATGCCAGGCAATTTCAGAAAATTTAACCTTATTGACTGCTGATTCAATAATTTCTCAATATCCAGTAGCAACTGTTTGGAAATAGATTTTCACGCGAGGGTAATATGGAAACTTTAGAAAAAAAATATTTTTCAAAAAAAACTACAATCACACTTTTGGCAATTTCAATTGCTGCGATTGTGCTTTCGAGCATTCTGATTCTTTTTTCGAATCAATTTTATGGTTTGATTTACGAAATTCTTTCAAAAAAAGTTTTTCACCGTGAATTTGATTTTGAAAAATGGCTTCCGTCGATTGAATCGTTCTTTTTAGCTCCGATTTTTGTTGTAATCGTAGTGAACGCTCTTATTTTTGTAAAATATTCCGATAGGTCAAAAACTGTCCTTCTTTCAGTTTTATTTGCGGATTTGATGGTGATGATTTTGTACACAAACTATGCCGCAACCGACTTTTTTGTTGATTCAGATTTGGCTTCAGAGATTCTGCTCGGAAAAGAATGTGTAAAGGAAAAAACTCTCTGGCCAAAAGGCTGGTACTATTCCACAGAATTCCGCTTTATAAATACGCAGTTTTTCTCGGCGCTGGGCTTTTTGTTCACCAATAATTTTAACGCCGTAAAAACAATTCAGACTTTGTTCTGCGTTCCGTGCCTGTTCTTTGCAATGTGGTTCCTTCTGAATCAGATTTCAATAAAGAAATTCTGGCTCAAGTTTTTAACCTGCATCTTAACAGTAATTCCTTGGTCCTGGATTGTTTGGCACGTAAGCGCCGGCGAAAACTACTACATTCCGCACGCGGTTTTCAGCTTGATTTACGTTTCACTGTTCATAAAAGTTACGCAGAACAGCGAGCTTAAGCACAAAAAGTTTTTTACAGCCTTCTTTTTTGTTTGGGCTTTTTTGAGCGGACTTTCGAGCATCCGCTACATAATAATTTTTGTTCTTCCGCTTACGTTCGCAATCTTGTGGATTGAAGGACGCGACAAAAATTCCAATGCGAAAATCACCGATTTTAAGAATTTTTGGATTAAAAATCAGAATGTGTTTTTAAGTGTTTCAGGCTTGATTCTTAGCGGAGTCGGCTACGTTTTCAATAATCTGATTTTTCAAAAGATATTTACGTTCCACCAGTGGAATTCAATGAATTTCAACAAGTTCGGTGAAACTACCTTAAGCGACATTTTGCTTGGTCTTTTGGAAACATTTGGATTCAAGCAGGAAGTTGCGGTTCTTACTCCGAGCGGCGTAATAAACTGCCTTGTTTATGCGGCTATTTTTCTGTTTGTTTTGTATTTGTTTCTTGCATTAAAAAGAGATTTGCCAAAATCAAACAGAATTGTGATGGTTTTCTTTGTTTCGGCTTTTCTGTTCAATACGTTCCTTCACCTGAACGTGGACTACATAAACAGATATTACTATCCGATTATAATTTACGTTATGCCTTGCATTGCAATCATTGTAGAAAACAGCCAGCTTTCTGCCTTGCGAAAGTGGACTTTGGCGGTTGTTTGGTCTATTGTGCTTGTTACATCGTCTTTTTCAATAATGCAGCATCTTTTTAGCACCGACGCAAACAAAAAACGCCATGCTTCAATCGAGTTTATCCAGGAAAAAGGCTATGAATTTGGCTATGCAACGTTCTGGAATTCGACGGTTGCGACCTATCTTACCGATGGCGACCTAAAAATTGGAAATTTAACCTGCGACCGCAAGACTGGTAAAGTCATAATCACACCGAAGTTTGACTTTACAAAGTGGCTTGCTCCAAAGGACTGGTACACAAACGACTACGGCAACAAACCGGTTTTCCTTTTGGTAGAACAAGTTGAATACGAAAACACAAAGGATTACAAGGTCTACTCAAACGGAAAACTTGTTTACGAAGACGAATTTTATAAAATCTATGAATATCCAAGCCACGAAGATTTTAAAAAGGCGTTTTAATTATTAGTTCAAATTTTAAACTTTTATAATTGTGAAAAACGCTTTCAGCGAATTTCCAATTTGTTCAGATGGTTGTGCTCGCGCTTCGTTTGGGCTGTTTTTGGTTGCTATGCAATGGTTGCGGTGCGACCTTAATTGTTCTTATCGCACAAAATCTTCACAAATTGAAAATTTGCTTACGCTTTTGTTCAGCATCTTAAAAACTTTGGATATAATCGTCTTGTTGCAATTATAACGCACTAATCGCTTGCCCTTTTTGTATGCTTATTTTATAGTATTTAAATGAATTTTTTAGCTTTTCTTTACAATATAATCATTGCGCCAATCGAAATGATTATTGAATTTGTCTTTGTTTTTGCAAAGGAAAAAATCAAAGTCGGCGGGATTTTCGGTTCGATTATCACCGTTAGCCTTGTTGTGAATTTTTTGGCTCTTCCGCTTTACAATATTGCAGACAATCTTCAAAAAAAAGAACGTGACATTCAATTAAAAATGTCAAAGTGGATTGCAAATATAAAAAAAACCTTCAGCGGCGACGAACACTTTATGATGATTCAAGCATATTACCGTCAAAATGGTTATCATCCGCTTTATGCGCTGCGTTCAAGTCTTTCTGTCCTTATAGAAATTCCGTTTTTTATTGCGGCTTACCACTTTTTGTCGAATTCGCCTTCTCTTAAAGGTGCCGGCTTTGCTTTTTTTAGCGATTTAGGCTCGCCAGACAGGCTTTTGCATTTTTCTGTTTTTGGAAAAGAAATTTTTATAAACGTCTTGCCAATTTTAATGACTCTTATAAACATCTTTTCTGGAATTGTTTATTTAAAAAACGCTCCTTTGCGCGAAAAAGTTCAAGTCTACGGACTTGCGGCACTATTTTTAGTCATTTTGTATAATTCTCCTTGCGGCTTAGTTCTTTACTGGATTTTGAACAATCTGTTTTCTCTTGTAAAAAATATTGTAAACGAAAAAGTCAAAAATCCTAGGAAGTTTGTTTTTAGGACGATTGCAGTCATCTTCTTGGCAGGGGCAGCTGGCGTTTTAACAAATACAATTTTAGGCTTTAAGAAAAGAATGATTTTCTTTGCCGCTGCAGTTGTTTTTGCATTTATTGTATTTGGTTTTGAATTTATAAAAAAAGTTCCTGCCTTCATTAAAAAAGTATTAAACTTAAAAGAAAATGCTTCCGCCCGGCGTGAAAAAACTGAGTTGGATACTCCTGAAAGCCGAAAATCTGATTTTTTGCTTTTGTTGTTTTCTGGTATTGGCCTTTCAATTCTTGCTGGATTTTTGCTTCCTTCCGAAGTTATTGCTGCAAGTCCAATCGAATTTAGTTTTATAGAAGACCGGACAAATCCTAATAGTTTTGTCTGGGGATGTTTTTCTTTGTATTTAGGGCTTTTTACGTTCTGGCCGCTTGTAATTTACAATTTATTTGGCAAAAATGTAAAACGTCACCTTCCGTATTTGTGGGCAGGAATTTTTATTCTTGCAGTGCTAAACAGTTTTGTGTTCCGCCATCACTTTGGAACTATGAGTATTTTTAGCATTCTTGATAGCACAGCTCCTTTGGAAAAACATTCTTTCTATTTAACTTATTTGCCATTCCTTGTTTTTGCTTTTGTGGTTTTGTCTTTGATTTTGATAAAAAGATTTAACTTTCAAAAGTACTTGTCTTTGTTTTTAGCTGTAATTTGTTGTTCAGAAACAATTTTTGCGGCGATTAATGCTTGTAAAATAAGCAGAGAATTTAAAAAATATGAACAAATTGTAAAGGCTGATTCTGAAGGCATAAAAAAAGATTCTCAAAAAGAACTGGAAAAAGTTTATCATCTTTCAAAAGACAAAGAAAACGTTATTGTTCTGTTTTTAGACAGAGAAATTCCTTCTTTAATACCTTATGTTTTTAAGGAATTTCCTGAGCTTGAAGACATTTTTAGCGGATTTAAACTTTTTGAAAATACAGTTTCTTTTTCAGATTCTACAATAAAAGCAAGTCCTGCTTTAATGGGCGGTTATGAATATACTCCAGAAAATATAAATAAACGTTCGAATGAGCTTTTAGTGGATAAGCACAATGAAGCAACTTTAGTTATGCCAAAATTATTTTTGGATGCAGGCTTTAATGCGACAGTTTCTAATCTTCCGTTGCAAAACTATACTTGGAGCGGCGACACTTCAAATTACGAACGATTGCCAGAACTTAATGTAGCAAAAAGCGGAAAAAAATATTCAACACATTATCTTGAAGAAAATCCAGAACTAAAACCGGAAAAAGAAGCCTATTGCGTTGAAGGCAACTTGCAGAGTTTTGCATTGCTTGAAATTATACCTCCAGTGCTTAGACAAGTCTTTTATTTTAGCGGTTTGTATTTTAGAGAAAGAATTCCATTTTATCTGAATACAGTGCCTTCTAGGTTTTTAGACGAATGGTCAACTTTGTATTATCTTCCTGAAGTTTGTGATACTGAAAGCGAAAAGCCTTCATTCATTTTTATTGATAATGAAACTACCCACGAGCCTTGTATTTTGGAAGAACATACCTATCTTCCTAAAAAAAATCTTGACAAAGAAAAGGCAACTTGTGGCGGAGTTATGGTTCCTAACGAGTTAGCTCCAATTGAATACTATCACGTAACAGCCACAGCCATGCTGCAGCTTGCAAAGTGGATGACTTATTTAAAAGAACATGGCGTTTACGACAATACCCGGATAATTTTTGTTGGTGACCACGGAAAAGACATTCCTCTTCCTGTGTTCAGGGATATTGAATACGGTGTCCGTTTGGGAAGTTTTAATTGCCTGCTGATGTACAAAGATTTTAATGCCGCGGGAAAGTTTAAAATCGACAGCACCTTTATGACAAATGCGGATACAGTTATTCTTGCAACGCAAAATCTTGCAGTTTCAAAAGAAAATCCTTTTACGAATAATAATCTGAAAGATTTTGTTCAAAAGGATGACGTTCACATTTACCCTTGCTTGGATACAAACACATTCCGCGAATTTGATTCTTACTATATGCTGAACAAAACTCAATTTATATTGGAAGACAAAAAATCTAACTACGCGCATTACACCGTGCACACAAACATTTTTGACAAGAACAATTGGCAAAAAATTGTAGATTAATAGAACGAATTTTGTTTTTATTATAAATTATGAAAAACGCTATCAGTGAATTTGCAATTTGCTGCAGATGGTTTTGCTCGCGCTTCGTCTGGGCTGTTTTTGGTTGCTATGCAATGGTTGCGGTGCGACCTCAATTGTTCTTATCGCACAAAATCTTCGCAAATTGCAAATTCACTTACGCTTTTGTTTATCTTCAAAAAACTCTAATTTTATTGCTTTAGGCGAGACCAATTTTCTTCTCTAAATATATCGTCTTTTACAGTGTACCATTGTGAAGCGTCTATTTTGAACTTTTTATTGTTGCGGCTTCTCAGGTTTTCTACGGGCGCATAGGAAATTTTCACAAAGTCAGATTTTTTTTCTTGCGGAACTTTCAATGCGTTCCCAGTGAATGGATTTTTAGCGTCTTTTATAATTCCTTCTGTGGCAAGAGCTGGAGTGTCGGAATTAGTCATAAAGGTGTTGTCGATTTTTAAATTTCCGTGCGAATAGAAGTCTTTTACAAGCAGAGTGGCTGTAACGCTTTCTTTCATAAATGGAATGTGGTTAAAGTCGTTTTCAAACTGCTTTGAATTTGTTCCTTGTCCGTGGTCGGAAACAATGATTATTCTTGTGTTGTCGTAGCAATTGTTTTTTCTTAGATAATCAAAAAAATCGTTCCACTTGCTTAAAATCGCGTTTGCAGCGTGAAAACTTTTATCATTTTTAAATTCGGAAGAGCCTTTCATTTCTTCTGTTACTTCATTTGAATATAAATACTGTTTTGTGCCGTCTTTTTTGTAAATGAAAGGGGAATAGTCAGCGGAATTTAAAAACCTTGCTTCGTGGGTTGTTTCATTATCGATAATAATAAGGCTTGGGTTTTGGGAATTTGTGTCTGAAAGCAAAGGCATCAGGTCGAGCGTGGAATATGAATCGTCAAAGAATTTGTCTTCAATTTTGGAACTGCTTTGCATCCAGTAAGAGCGGTGAAAAACCATCGGCCTGAAAAACGGCGGAACAATTTTAAACAAGCCAAGATACGCAAAATTCCTTTTTAAAAGATTTGAAAGAATTGGGTACGGCTTTATTCCGTTCATTTTGTACCAAACATTGTTGTAAACGCGTTTTGTAATATGGCGACTGATATTCGGCATGCCGTTGTAAATTTGCGCGACAGGTTCTTCTCCGTAATTTTCGTAAGGCAAGTCGCTTACTGTTACTTGAAAACCTGCGTTGTAAAAAAGAGTTGGCATTGTCAAAAGCGCCTGATTGTGTTTTTGCTGAATTGTTCCTTCTCTTTTGTTTATCTCGTAAGGAGTAAAATCATAGCCGCCAAAAAGAGCAGGCGCTCCAATTTGCGTGTAATAGCTGGAAGAAACCGTGTTCGGGTAAAATGTGAATCCATCGTACTCCTGAGCCAGTTTTGGATTTTCTTTAAAGGCTTGGGCAACTAAAGGAGAAACGCAGGCGTCTTCCATAATCACAAGAACGTTTTTTTCGTCTTTTGAAAAGTGGAAAATTGGCTCAACTTTGTTTTTTGCTTCATAGTCCATTTTTTTGTAGTTTGAGTTTATAAAAACAACATTTTTTACAGTGATTGCAAGACAAGAAATCAATAAAACAGAGCAAATGTAATTCAAGATTTTAATCTTTTTTGAAATTAAGAAAAATGTAAACGCAAAAATCAGCGCCAGAACTAAAAAGTTTAGCAGAGTTTCGCCAAGCGAAGGAAAAACAACTTCGTGCATAAAAGTTAAATCATCGTTTAATGCGCCGTAACTTCCGCTGAAAATAAAGCAGTTTACAATCGAACAAATGAACACTGCTGGAAGAACAATCGAAAATGCCTTTTTTACATTTTTAGAAAATAATTTGTAAAAGCAAGCTGGCCAAAAAACGTATAATCCCAAAGCTTGCACAAAAGGAACAAATAAAAATACAAAAGGGGATTTGTAGTTGTCGATGTAGCAAAAGTTTGCAGGCGAAGATTCAATTGCGAACGAAGGAATTACCGCTCCTACCAAAAACGCCATTGAAAAAGCGCAAAGAAAAAATAAAAAATCCCGGTTTTTAGGTTTGTCTAAAGGGGCAAACTTGTTCTGCAGAACGTATAAAACTGCTTTTTTGATTTTAAAGTAAAACAGAACGGCAGCAAAAATAATTATCATTCCAACGATGTAGATTTTCTTTCCTGTAGAAAATGCCCAGATTACGCCAAAGCCTAAAACTATGCAGCAGCAAATGTGAAAAACTTTGGCAGGATTTTTTAGTTTGAAAAAAACGTTTTTTATCAAGGACAAAATGTTGTTCATCGTCCAGTAAACTACAAGTCCTGCCGGTGAATTGTACAAAAGCAAAAGAAAAATTGCCGCCGAAGCAAAAATTTGTATTTTTTCGCTTTTTGCGTGTCCTTTTGAATAAATAACGCCAGAAATGCAGTTGATTGCAGTCATTAAAATTGGCAAAATATTGATGTAAAGGTTCCCGATTTTTGCAAAGTGGTCAGGGGCACCAAAGTCTTTTATGAACAAAAAACTGTAGCCTTTTAGCGATTCAACGTTTGATAAAAATGTATATGCCGCAATAAAAAAAGGAATTTGAATCAGCAAACTGAACGAAGAGCGCAATGCGAAAATCGGGCGGTAATTGTTTTGGCGGTAGTAGGCGTTTAAAATCATGTATTGCTCGTCGCCTTTAAAAGTTTTTTTGATTTTATCAACCCAAGGTTTTAATTTTTTTTGTGTTCGGCGTTCTTGTTCCTGCCAGTTTTCCGCAACGATATATAATGGCAGACAAAACAGTGTTACTACAAAACTCAACGCAATTACAGAAAGTCCTTTTGATGTTACGCTAGAAAAAAACACATAAAAAAATTCTAAAATATTCGAAATCGGTGAAATTATAAGATTGTAAAAGAAACTCATAATTTCAGTATAAATTTTATGGGGGGGGGTAGGTCAAGTACTCTTTGATTTGATTGCCACTTGTTTTTAATCTAAGTTTGCCTTATTCTTTATATAGTCCTAAATTCGAGTTTTAAAAGAACTAAATTCGCTGAAAGCATTTTTTTATAATTGCAAAAGCTCGAAATTTGGGCTATATAAATTATTTTGGAGATTTTGATGTCTGGTTTATTTTTGTACATTGACCCGGGAACGGGCAGCATGCTTTTTTCGCTTTTTATTGGGCTTGCGACAACCGCCGTTTTTGGAATTCGCGCGCTTTCTATTAAACTTAAAGCAATTGTCGGGCGAGGAAAACAGACAGAACTCGATAAATCGCACTTGGGAATTGTGATTTATTCTGATTCAAAAAGATATTGGAACGTTTTTGGACCGATTGCTCATGAATTTGAAAATCGAAAGATTCCGTTGACTTATTTTACTCAAAGCAGCGACGATCCGGCTCTCTCTGAAAAATTTGAATACGTAAAAACTGAATTCATAGGCGAAGGCAACAAAGGTTTTGCCAAAATGAACTTCTTGAATGCGGATATCTGTCTTTCTACAACACCTGGACTTGATGTTCTTCAGTGGAAAAGAAGCAAGCTTTGCAAGTATTATGTGCATATTCCGCACATGCTAAGCGACATGACAGGTTACAGAATGTTTGGCCTTGACTATTACGATGCGGTTTTATGCACAGGCGACTATCAAAAAAATGACATTCAAAAGTTGGAGGAAATCAGGGGAACTGAAAAGAAGGAATTTGTGACCGTCGGTTATCCGCCAATGGACGAAATGAAAAAGCGGCTTGATTCTGTTCAAAAAAGTTCTTCTGAAAATGGCATAAAAACTGTTTTGGTTGCTCCAAGCTGGGGAAAAAGCGGAATTCTTTCAAAGTATGGCGAAAAATTCCTTGAAGCGCTAAAAAGCACTGGATATAAAGTTGTGGTTCGTCCTCATCCTCAAAGCCTTAGTGCCGAAAAAGATATGATTGACCGATTGATGAAAAAGTTCCCTGATAGCGAAAATTTTGAATGGAACTTTGACAACGACAACTTTAACTGCATGAACAATGCTTCCATTTTAATTTCCGATTTTTCTGGAATTATTTTTGAATTTACACTTTTGTTCGACAAACCTGTAATTTACGCCGACACAAATTTTGACAAAGCTCCTTATGATGCAAGCTGGATTGACGGCGAAATGTGGCAGTTTAAAACATTGCCTTTGCTTGGAGAAAAACTTTCTGAAGAAAAAATTTCTAATATAAAAGATGTAATCGACGAAACAATTGCAAATGACAAGTACGCCGAAGGTCGAAAAATTGCCCGGGAACAAGCTTGGCAAAATCCAGGCGACTCTGTAAATAAAATTGTTGACTATTTGGTAGAAAAGCAAAAAAGTTTGGCGGAGGAAAAATAAATGCAAGCATTAATGTTAGCTGCTGGTATGGGAAAACGGCTTGGTCGTTTTACAAAAAATTCTACAAAATGTATGGTTCCTGTAAATGGAAAAACTCTTATAGAATATGCAATAGAATCTCTAATCCAGTGTGGAATAAAGAAGTTTGTAATGGTTGTTGGTTACAAGTCTGAAGTTCTTATAAACTTTATAAAGGAAAAGTTTCCAGAAGAACGGCTTTGCGGAATGGAAATTGAATTTATAGAAAATCCAATCTATGACAAAACGAACAATATTTATTCGCTTTACCTTGCAAAAAATCGTCTTTCAGAAGACGACACTCTTCTTCTTGAAAGCGATTTAATTTTTAAGAAGGAAATTTTATCTTCGTTGATTTCTAGCTCTGATAAAAATGTTGCCGTTGTTTCAAAGTTTGAGCCATGGATGGACGGAACTTGCACTCTGCTTAATTGTGAAAATCAGATAACTCAAATTGTTGATAAATCCGCGTTTAAGTGGAATCACACAGAAGATTACTATAAGACTGTAAATATTTATAAATTTTCTAAAGATTTTTCAAAAAACTATTATATTCCTTTTCTTGAAGCGTATCAAAAAGCTTTTGGAGAAAACGAATACTACGAACAGGTTCTAAAGGTAATTTCATTTCTTTCTTCAACGGCAATAAAAGGCATGAAAGTTAGCGGTGATGATTGGTATGAGATTGATGATGCCGCAGATTTGGCTATTGCCGAAGACCGGTTTGCAAATAATGAAGAGAAAATAAAGCGGATGCAGCATCGTTACGGTGGCTATTGGCGTTTTCCTAATATGAAAGACTTTTGCTATTTGGTAAATCCATATTTTCCTCCGCAGAATATGATTGATGAGCTTTCTTCAAATTTTAAAACTTTGCTAACTCAATATCCAAGCGGAGCTGCTCAGCAGAGCCTTCTTTTAGGGAAAATTTTTAATATTCTTCCAGAAAACATTGTTGCAGGAAACGGCGCTGCCGAATTAATTGCCTCGCTAGGAGAAAAAATTCAAGGAACTGTTGCAATTCCTTATCCAACTTTTAATGAATATCCAGAACGTTTTATTAATGCAAAGACTGTTCCGGTTCCAGTAGATAAGGAAGCATTTTCTTATACGGCTGAAGATATTCTTAAAACAGTAAGGACTTCTGGAGCAAAAACAGTTCTTCTTATAAATCCTGATAATCCAAGTGGAAATTTTTTGAATAAAAAAGATGTTCTTTTGCTTTGCTCTGAATTGAAAAAACTAGATGCAAAACTTATTTTTGACGAAAGTTTTATTGATTTCGCACAAAAAGACGAACGATACACTTTGCTTGATGATAAAATTTTAATGGAAAATCCAAACCTTATTGTTGTAAAATCTATAAGCAAAAGCTATGGAGTTCCAGGTTTGCGTCTCGGTTTGCTTGCAAGTTCAGACTCTAGCTATGTAAAGCAGATTCAAAAGAAGAATGCAATTTGGAATATTAATTCGTTTGCAGAATACTACTTGCAAATCTATGATAAGTATAAAAAATTGTATGCAGCTGCTTGCGATAAAATTGCAGAAGAAAGAGAACGTTTCGCTTTCGAATTAGCAAAAATCCCAGATTTTTATGTATTTCCAAGCCAGGCGAACTTTTTAATGTGCAGGCTTGATGGAAAAATTACTGCGTCTGAACTTACTCAGATTCTTATACAGCGTTACAATCTTTTTATAAAAGATTTAACCGGAAAGAAATGTTTTGAAAATGGAAAGTACATAAGGCTTGCAGTTCGCGACAAAAATGACAACGACGCTTTGCTTTGCGCATTAAAAGAAATTTTATGTTAAGTTGCAAACAGAAGAGTTTCATCTATGCTTCAAAATAAATTTTTAAACAAGCGTATTTTCATTTCTCTAGTATTAAACGTCCTAATCGCAGTATTTGAAGTTATTGCCGTTATTTTGACTTTTACAGAATACGGCAGCTTCATATTTTTCAAATACTACACGCAGGACAGCAACATTCTTTTGGGAATTTCGTGTGCAGCCATGGCGATTTTTAAAGTCCGTTCTTTGCGCTTTGGAAAAAAAGTTCCTTATTCTGCAAAACTTTTTTTATACATTGCAACTTGCTGCACAACTTTGACGATTACGGTTGTTCTTGCCCTTCTTATTCCGAACGCCGGCGGATATACAATGCGGAATTTTAGCAGCTATATGCTGGAAGGTTCAGGGCTTTTTATGCACTTTGTTTGTCCGGTTTTAGCTTTGGTTTCATTTATCATATTTGAAGATGTTCAATTGACTTTTTCGCGTGCAGTTTGCGCTTTGATTCCTACATTGATTTATGCAGCTGTGCTTTTTATCCTGAATATCGCAAACGTGCTGGTTGGACCGTATTTTTTTCTTCACGTTTATGAACAAAGCGTTTTAGCCTCTGTGGGTTGGACTTTTGTTGTTCTTGGCATAAACTATCTTATGAGCGTAGGAATTTGGGCTTTGTCTAAAAAATAAAAAAAATCGACTACTTGACGCTCCCCCCCCCCGATTTTATACTTAAAAAATGAGTTTGTTTTACAATTTGATTGTTTCTCCAATTGAAATAATCGTGGATTGGGTTTTTGTATTTTTTTGCACAAAATTCAGTGCTTTTGGAATTATCGGGGCTGTTTGCGGAGTTAGTCTTGTAATTAATTTTTTGGCTTTGCCGCTTTACAATATTGCAGATTCCTTGCAGGAAAAAGAGCGGAAGATTGCTAAATCGCTTGAGCACCGTGTAAAATTAATAAAAAAAGCTTTTACTGGCGATGAACGCTTTATGATGCTTCAGACTTATTATCGCCAAAACAATTATAATCCTGTTTATGTTCTTAGAAGCTCGCTTTCGATTTTGATTGAAATTCCATTTTTTATTGCTGCTTACCATTACTTGAGCAACTGCGAAGCGTTAAAAGGCTCTTCTTTTTGGATTTTCAAGGATTTAGGCTCTCCAGATGGACTTTTCCATATAGGAAATTTTAAAATCCACATACTGCCAATCTTAATGACGTTGATAAATTTTGTTTCCGGAGCAATTTATACAAAAGATGCAACTTTTAGAGAAAAAGTCCAGCTCTACGGCATTGCGTTGGTTTTTCTTATTTTGCTATATAATTCACCAAGCGGCCTTGTTATTTACTGGATTTTGAACAATCTGTTTAGTCTTGCAAAAAATATTGTAATGAAATGTAAAAATCCAAAAAAGATTTTGCATGGAATTATCAGCGGAATCTTACTCTGTCTTTCCGTTTTCTTCTTGTTTAATAGCGGCGCTTTGTATAAAAAAGTCGGGTTGCTGATTTTTTCTATTCTTATAACTTTCCTGCCGTTTATAAAAAATTGGTTTATAAAAACTTTTCCTTTTGCAGCTAACTTTTCGTTTGAAGATGCCGAAAAAAAATCTAACCTTTGGGTTTTGTTTTTCAGCGGATTGGCATTGGCTTTGCTATGCGGATTGTATCTTCCTGCAAGCGTTATTGCTACAAGTCCAACAGAATTTTCTTTTTTAGGAAAAACTTCTTCGCCCATTGCCTATGTTTTAAATAGTTTGTCAACATTTTGCGGTCTTTTTGTTTTTTGGCCGCTTTGCATTTACTTTATGTTTGGAAAAACGGTAAAAAAAATTGAACCTGCATTGTTTTTTGTTTTATTTATCGTTTCTTTGTTGAATGTGTTTGTTTTTAAGGCTGATTATGGAACTGTTGATACAAATTTTTCGCTTGAAACTCAAAAAGTTCTTGAATGTTCAAAGCTGTTTAAAATCCTTCCTTTGGTTTTAGCTTTTTTTGTCGCGTTTTTGTATCTTTTCCTTTTAAAATTTAAGAAAAACTATGTCGCTACCTTTGCAGCTTTGGCAATTAGCGCTGCGGAACTCGTGCTTGGAATTTCAAAAGTCGGCGCAATAAAAAAAGATTATGCAGAGTTTGCAAAAAATACAGAAAAGACTAGGGCAGAAATTACAAACGAAAAAACTGAAATAAAGCCTGTTTATCATCTTTCAAAAGAGCAAAAAAATGTCGTTGTAATTTTTTTAGACAGAGCGGTAAACTCTTTTTTTCCTTATGCATTGCAACAGCTTCCTGAATTAAAAGAGCAAATGAAAGGCTTTGTTTATTATCCTAACACTTTAAGCTTTAGTTCAAGTACGATTATTGCGGCTCCTGCTCTTATGGGTGGTTATGAATACACTCCTGAAAATCTAAACAAGCGCAGTTCTGAATTGTTAAAAAAGAAATTTAACGAAGCTTCTTTGGTAATGCCAAGACTTTTTAGCGATGCGGGTTTTGATGTTACTGTAACGGATCCTCCTGCTCCGAATTTTACTCCTAAAGGTGATTTATCACCATTTTTTGCTAACAAAAACACTTCCGCTTACGAGCTAATGGGAAAATATACAAATCAATTTAAAAAATCTATTAATTTTTATACAAAAACTTCTGCTGATGGTAATGTTTTTAAAGAAATAAAAAACTTTTCAATTTTACAAATTTTGTTTCCATTTTTGAGAAACACTTTTTATGGTGATTTTAAAAAAAATTATGGGTTTAACGAAAAATATTTAGATTTTGTATCTTGCTTGTACTTTTTACCGGAACTTACGGATTTTAATGCAAAAAGAGCTAATTTTATTTTTATTGATAACGAAACAACCCATGAACCTGTCTATTTACAAAGTGATTTTTTAACTCCTACAGATTCAATAAAAGTTTATTTGTATAAAACAGAAGACGGCCAAACAAATCGGCAGTATCAAGTTTCTGTAGCTGCATTAAAGCAACTTGGCAAATGGTTTGATTATCTTAGAGAAAATAGCGTTTTTGATAATACAAGAATAATTGTGGTTGCTGACCATGGCTGCAATTATTTGCCCTTAAATGATTATTCAAATTTTGAAAAAAATACAATTCCAGGATCTTTTACCCCAATTCTTTTAGTAAAAGATTTTTATTCTGATTCAGAGCTTTCTACAAGCAATGAGTTTATGACAAATGCAGACACTCTTTTTCTAGCAAAAAAAGATTTGCCGGTTTCTAATAAAAATCCTTTTACTGGAAACGATTTTGTTCAGCAAAAGCAAGATGGCATAAACGTCTTTAAATGCTATGAACCAAACAAAGAAGACAAAGAATGGCAAGTTCAGTATATGAAGGATAAAACTCAGTTCACTTTGGATAAAAAGCAGGGTTTTCATGTGTCAAAAAATATCTTTGATGAAAAGAATTGGATTTTGCTTGCAGAATGAACAAAAAATCTTCATACTGTAAAAATGAAATATAAACTGCTTGCCATAAACGGAGAATTTTTTTGCCGAAATCTTACAGGAATAGAGCGTCTTGCCATAGAAGTTACAGGCTTCCTTGACGAAATGGTCGCTCCAAACAAAGTGGAACTTGTAATTCCTGCGAACGCGCAGAATGTTCCGTCTTATAAAAATATAAAAGTTGTAAGACTCAAAAAAGAAGCTCATTTTTTCCCAAAGTGGACTCAATTCGCTTTTCAAAAATATGTTTTAACCCGCAGAGCTTTAAGCTTGGATTTTTCAAACACATGCCCATATTTTTGTCCTGGAATTGAATTCATTCACGATATTTATTGCAAGCTTTTTAGAGAAGATTTTACTTCAAAACGCGACCGCCTTATTAGTCTTTACAGCAGGATAATGTATCATCGCATCGCAAAAAAGGCAAAAAGAATTGTTACGGTTTCGGAATACACAAAAAAGACTATTGTGGAAACTTACAAAATAAGACCAGAAAGAGTTGCTGTTGTTTACAGCGGAATTGGCGAATATCAAAAAATTGAAAAAGATATGTCAGTTTTTGAAAAGTTTTCAGTTCTAAAAGAAAAAGAATTCTTTTTTACTTTGGGAAGCCTTTCTACAAGAAAAAACTTAAAGTGGATTGCCTTGCATGCACAGCTATTTCCGCAGGAACTTTTTGTAATTTGCGGAAAACCTATTCCCGCAGTTGTTCCGCCAGAATTAGAAAAACTAAAGACTTTAAAAAATGTTATCATGACAGGTTATCTTTCGGATGGGGAAGTTAAAGCAATGCTTTCAAAGTGCAAGGCTTTTATTTTTCCTTCGTACTTTGAAGGTTTTGGTCTGCCGCCTTTAGAAGCTCTTTCCTGCGGGACTCCTATTATAATTTCTGATAAAACTTGCCTGCCGGAAATTTATGAAGATTGCGCGCATTATATAAATCCTGATGTTTATGATGTGGATTTAAATAAAATTCTTGGGCAGCCAGTCGCAAGTCCAGAAAAGCTTCTTGAAAAATACACCTTGCAAAATACTGCCCAGCGTCTGCTTGGCGTTATAAATGAAGTTATAAGGGTGGCTTAAATATTCTGGAATAGCTAACAGCCTAAACTTTGAGTTTTTATAGATTATGGAAAAAACGCTTACAACGAATTTAAAATTTGTTCAGATGGTTTTGCTCGCACTTCGTTTGAATTGTTTTATGTTGCTACGCAATCTAAATAGTTCTTATCGCACAAAATCTTCACAAATTGTAAATTCGCTTACGCTTTTGTTTGCTTTTCAAAAACTCGAAGTTTGAACTATATAATTTTTTCTACGCACCTTTTATTCCTTGCAAGAAAGTTGTTACCACATTTGTTCCGCCTATAAAGGTTCCTATTGAGCTTCCTAAAGAAGAAAGCAAAAAAACCGTAAGAACGTGCAGAATTCTATTTTTATAAAATCCTTTTAAAGATGAAGCATCGTCTGTTAAAGTTTCCATGTCGCGAACTTTGGGTTTCTTTATAAGCGCCTGCGTTATTCCAGTAAGAATTCCCACCCCTATAAACGGGCAAAGGGATGTAAAAGGCGCTCCTAGAAAAGAAACCAAAATTGTTAAAGGGTGCGCGCCTGCGATAACTGAGCCGATTGCAGAAAGTGCGCCATTCCACAAAAACCAGCTTAATGCCATTTGAGAGCCAGTTTTTCTGCCTCCGTATACAAATCCCAAAATTATGAGCGCAACTATAAAAACAGGTATAATCCAAGAAGCTATTTTTCCGCCTTTAGATTTTGCAGGAACTTTTTCAATTTCCGTTGTGTCTGTGGATTCTTTTCCAAACGCCATGCTTTCAAGGTGGTTTTTTACGCCTGGCAAATGTCCTGCTCCAAGAACGGCGACAATATTGTTTCCTGTTGCGTTCCATATATGGGCGGCAAGGTATTGGTCGCGTTCGTCTATTAAAACTTCCTTTACGGTAGGCAAGTATTCAGACAGTTCCTTCATCATGGAATCCATTTCGGAAGAGTTTTTTAGTTCTTCGATTTGATTTGAAGAAACTTCTTCGTTTGAAAAGGCGCTTGCAACCAAGGCTGAAAAAAGCTTGCATTTTCCCCATGCAGAATTTTTTGCCCAAGCGCGCTGGAGCGTAGTCTGTATAGGGCGGTCCACCATTGCGGTAGGAATTTTCAATTCTTCTGCCGTGTTCATTGCAGCGAGCATTTCGTCTCCAGGTCTTACTCCCACATTTTTTCCAATTCTTTTTTGGAATGAGGACAAAACAAGGTTTGCGAGCAGCAAGAATCCTTCTTTTTTTCTTAAAACTTTTATAATATCAAGTTCCTTGTACTTTTCAGGATTTTTTATGGAAGCACAGCGTTTTTCGTCAAGCTCAATTGCTACGCAGTCTGGCTTAAGATTTTTTATTGTCTGTGAGACTTCGTTTACGCTTTCTTCTGAAACATGGGCTGTTCCAATTAATGTAATCTTTCTTCCATTAAGTTCTAATATTTGCTGTGTTTGGCTCATTGGTATGTTCCCCATTCTGCAAGTCTGTATTCAAAAAACATTGGATTTTGCATTTTTGTTATTTTTGAATAATATTCGTATGCGACTTTCGGCAGACCTTTTAGTTCGTAGTAGAGTCCAAAATAGTAAGTCATTTTTCCTTTTTTAGTAGAATCCGTTTCCTTATCAAGTAGTTTCACTATTGCATTTTCAGCATTTACTGGACCTTGATCATGATAAAGTCTTATCATTAGATATTCAATAGAGTTTCTATCTAAAGGTTTCATGCAAGTTGCGGCGAATTCCTTTGCTTTAAATGTATTTTTTTCTTTTAAGTACGTGGCAATTATCATAAGCTGATACGCTGTGTTCTTTTTGATTGAATTAGCCTTTATAAATGCCTGCCTAGCAGCTTCCCAGTTTTTTAGATGAAATTCAAGAATTCCAATTTCTTCAAACGCAAAGTAATAGTTTGGATTTTTTTCAAGCAGGCTGTTGTAATCTTTTAAAGCTTCTTCAAGACGGTTTTGCTCGTCAAGCAGACCAGCTCTATAAGCGTAAGGAAGAAAGTAGTCTGGATTTAGTTCAATTGCTTTTGACCAGGCTTCTTCAGCCTCTTTGTATTTTCCTTGGCTTCTCATATATTGACCCAAATCTATGTAGTATTCGTAGTTTTTTGGGTCAAACTTTATAGCTTTTTGAATATATTTTGTTGCGCTTAAATAATTATCATCTTCTGCGCTAAGTTTTCCAAGATAGTAATATGCGCTAGGATTTTCGCTGTCGATTTGTAGAAGTTTTTCAAATTGGGTTCGGCTGGTTTCAAGGTCTCCCAGATAGTAGTTCATTTGGCCGTATCCAAAAAGCGCTTCTTGATTTTCGCCGTCGCCAGTCAGCGCTTTTTTGTAATAATTTGCGGCAACTTTATATTTCTTGCGAAGAGCCTGCTGGTTTCCAAGTATTATATTTGCAGTAGAATTGTAGGGGTCAGAGGCAAGCAGCTGATTTAAAGTGTTTTGCAAGCTGCTGTTGTTGTTTGTGGCCATGTCAATTTGAGCTTTTATTTCAAGGGCGTCTTTTCTAGCGGAAGGATTTGAAGACAGTTCCTTTACAATTTCATCGGCCTGCGCATATCTTTTTGCAGAAAACAGCAATGAAGCGTGAAGCAGTTTTAAATCTGCATTTGAGTCAAGCGATTTTGGCAAGTCTTTGTAAAGGTCAATTGCTGCGTTCAAATCGCCATTTTCTAGTTCGTTCTGGAGTTTTTGCACGAACATAACAACTTCGTCTTGGGCTGCTGGTTCAGAACCTTGCGCTTGTGGTTGCGTTTGGGCAAAAAATGGAGTTGCTAAAGTTCCTGTTGTAAAAAAAAGTGCTAAAGCTAAAAGAAATATTCTTGCGTTCATATAATCCTCAAAATAAAAGATGAAAAAACTGCGTTCATAACTGGTTGAAATTCATCTTGCCTTTAATTAAACTTATAGAATGTTTACACAAGTTTTAAGAAAATCTTTGATATTGCTTGCAACTTATGCTTTTATAATTATCGGTATTTTTGTATTTCAGTTTAAGAATGATTCTATAATATCAGAAAAAATCGGAAGCCTCCATATAACTCTGCTTGAATCTACTGCAGAAGATAACAGCATTAGCCTTAAAAATAAATTCACTTTTATGTTCAATGGAATTACCTTTAGCGGAAATGATGAAAAGCCTGTAATCGCTCAAATAAATGGCAAGAAAACTCCTCTTTCGCTTGTCTCTTGGAAAAAACTTTCTCCTCTTTCTTGTGAATTTGCTTTTAATCACGGAATAAAACTTTTATGTTCTGTTAGCGATGAAACTTCTAAGGCTTATCTTTTGATTGATGCTGCCTTGCCAAAAGGTGTAGAAAGAATTTCTCTCCCTTACGGGCTTTCTGCAGGCTCTACAATTACAAATCAGGCGGATTCAAAACTGAGGCTTACAAATAAAAAGAATTCTTGGGAGCTTGCAGCCTCTGATGTTGAATCAGATAAAATTGTTTTTACCAAAAAAGAACATTCTGCCTCTTATGCATTTTTCGACAGTTCCCGCGCATTTTCGTTTGAAATGGTTGCTAGTCTTGATTCTGCAAACGAAACTAATTACATCAATACCATTGAAAACTTTAAATCTAATCTTATCTCTTCGTTTGCGCAAGTTCCTGCTGATTCAAGCGCGGTTGCTGAGCAGGAAGCCGTTTCTTACGTCGCAGCAATGGCTGAACGCGGTAAATACAATGAAGCCCTGGACGCTGTGCCTCAGGCGTTTAAGAAGAGCTCTTCAAGAACCTTTCTTTCCGGGCCGTATTTTGATACTCTTGTAAAGGTAAATGAAACTTTGCAAAGAACGCTTTTAGGAATTGCGGACTTTATAAGAACTTGCAACGAAAACGGCACTATTGAAGCAATGAGCACGCCTTTTGTTGCAGATTATATGTGTATGCATCCTGGAGCAGAATCTGTTCAAACTTTATTAAAGAATGCGGCTGCAATGGATTACGCAGAATCTTCAATGCAAATTGTGGCTGCCGTTTTAAACGTTTACAACGAGCTTTACGAAAAAGACACGAGTCTTGCTCAAATTTTAAAACCTGCGGCGCAAAAATGCGTGGAAAAAATTCAAAATTCGTGTGCTGTTGACAATGGAAATATAACTCTTTCCGAAAGAGGAACCTTCCTTTCTGTTGTTCAAGCCGTTTCTGCAGGAGATGCTTTGTATCGCTATGGTCTTGGTGTTCAAAACGAATCTTACATAAGTGCTGGAAGGCTTATAATAAGTTCTTATCTAAAAGAAAGCGCTTCGTTTGACCTAAAAACTCTTAGCGATTTGTATCCAATTGTTGTTCATAAAAACAACTTTTATCCTCATTTTGAAATTCTTTCATTTGATAATGGCCGCGCAGTTTGGGCGTTTACTTGCGCAGAAAATATTTCTTATAAGAATGACAACGCCGGAACTGTAACCCTTGCAATCGACTTCCCGCTTTCTTATACGCATTACGTCATTATAGACGGAATTGAACGCTTCCAGTCGATTTATATTTACGATTTGGCATTCAGAACAGACTTTAGATTTGAAACATACAATTCGTCTGGATACGTATATCAAAGAGACACATCAACTTTGCTGCTAAAATCAAGGCACAAGTCGCAGCTTGAAACAATTCGCCTAGTTTACAACGTGCAAAAGGAAGATACTGCGATTAAAGAAACAGTTTCCGAATAAAAGAGCATAGCAAGAATATTATAAGATTCGCCACAACTATGCTTGCTCCCGCTGGCGTGCTCCAGGCAAAACTTGCTAGTATGCCAGCTATAAAGCAAAACACAGAAATGGCAGCAGAAAAAATTACTACCTTAAAAAAACTTTTAAAAACTTGCATTGCGCTAAGGGCAGGAAACACTATAAGGCTTGAAATCATCATAGCCCCCATGAGCCTCATTCCTATTACAACTGTAAGCGCAGTTAGTATTGCAATTAGCGCATTGTAGGCGTTTGTTTTTATTCCTGCCGCTTTTGCAAATGGCTCGTCAAAAGTTACTGTAAATATTCTGTTGTAAAATATAGCAAAAAGGCTGACTACCGTTATTGCAAGAGCAATGCTTATCCAGACATCTGCTTTGCTGATTGCAAGAATGCTTCCAAACATAAAAGATGTAACATCCGTGTTCAATCCGCTTGTTAAAGATGTTATAAGTATGCCCAGAGCTAGCGAACTAGAAGAAATTAATGCAATTGAAGCGTCTCCTTTTAGATTGCTTGAAGAACTCACTTTTAATAAAAGAAAGGCTGCCAGAATGCAAATAGGAATAGAAACTGCTAACGGAGCCCAATTAAAAGCCATGGCAGTTGCCATTGTTCCAAAAGCTACGTGGCTAAGACCGTCTCCAATCATTGAAAATCGTTTTAGAACAAGTATTATTCCTAAAAATGCGGCGCACAGACTTATTAGCGTTCCTGCTATTAGCGCTCTAACTATAAAACCGTAAGAAAAAAGTTTTGCAAAAAAATCAATCATTTATGTATTTCCTAATATGAATATGGCTAGCGTTGCAGTCTGGCCCGCAATGATTTCCGCAATGGGTTTCGCAAACTTCTACCTGGCTCATCAGTTTATACAAGTCTGTTTTTGCGTAATCTTTAGATTTTCCAAAAAACAGGGGAGAGGTGTTCATTTGAAGAATATGGGTCGCATTTTGAACAGCCCTGTGAACATCGTGGCTTACCATTAAAATTGCAATTCCGTCTTTTTTGTTCAAGTCTTGAATTATTGAATAAAGTTCGTCAGTTACGATAGGATCTAATCCAGTTACGGGCTCGTCTAAAACTAGCATATTTTTTGCCGCGCACAAGGCTCTTGCTAAAAGAACGCGCTGCTGTTGGCCTCCGCTTAGGGCGCTGAACGGTTTGTTTGCAAGGTGGCTTAGTTGGAGACGCTGAATTTGAAACTCTGCATTTTGCCTGTCTGCTTTTGTATGAAAAAAACTTGATGAAGAAAGGCATCCTGAAAGAACAACTTCTTTTACGCTTGCAGGAAAATCTTTTTGAATATTTTTTTGCTGCGGAAGATAACCTGTGTGCAGCCTGTCTAAATTTATTTTTCCTGATTTTATAGGGACTAGTCCTAAAATCGCCTTTACCAAAGTTGTTTTTCCAGAACCGTTTGAGCCAACTATGCAAACATAGTCACCGGGATTTACAGAAAAAGAAACATTTTTGCAAGCTTCAAAACTGCCATAGTTTACGCACACGTTTCTGCATTCTACAAGGGGAATCATCTTAGACCTCTTTTTAGGGCAAGGGCATTTTTTTTCATTAAAGAAACCCAAGTCTCGGCGTTTTCAAAGTCTTTTTTTGAAACATTTTGACAAGACTGCAATAGAATTGCGGGTACGTTTGCAGATTCTGAAATTATGTCCGCAATTTTATGATTGCCCAGTTCTATGTAAAATACGGCTGGCAATCCAAGAGTTTTTATTTTATCTATAAGTCTTGAAATTGTCGCAGAGCTAGCTTCTACTGCTGTGCTGCAGCCTGAAAATGCCGCGTCGTATTCTAATCCGTAGTATTTTGCAAAGTAGATAAATGGAAAGCGGTCGCCCATTACAATGTACTTTTCTTTAGCATTTAAAACTATCTGCGCAATTTCCATAGAAACCTTTGCGATTTGTTCACAGTAATTGTTCGCGTTCTGTTCGAATTCTTCAACAAGCTGAAAGAGCTGCTTTTGCGCGGCAACTTCTTGCAACGATTTGCAAACCGATTTTACTATGGCAATTTCGTTTTTTGGGCTCGTCCAAATGTGTTCGTCCTGTTCGTGAATATTTTGATTTTGTCCGTCTTTTAAATCTTTGCTTTCTTCTTCACTATGATTTTTATGTTCGTCTAAGTGTTCTTCAGAATCGAAATGCTCTTCATCAAGTGTTTCTACAAAATCAAAAAGTCTTAGTTCGGAATTTTTGTTTTTTTCTGTGTTAGAATTAAAAATCTTTTTTACCCAGGCATCGCTTTCTCCGCCTACGTAGATAAAAAGGTCGCTGTTAGTTATGGCAATTATATCTGCGGGGCTTGGATCAAACGAATGTGATTCTGCGCCCGGTTTTACAAGCAATTTGAGTTCGGCGGTTCCGTCAAGAAGAGTGTCTCCTAAAACGGCTCTTGCGGCATCGTAGCATGGAAAAGTTGTTGCAACGACTGAAATTTGAGCGTTTTGTTTTGGAATGTTATTTTTTTTACAAGCAATTATTGTAAAAACTGTTGTGAAAATGCAGATTGCTGTAATTTTTGTTAGAATGTTCTTTTTCATTTAAAAGAAAATATACTAAAAAAAATCTTACAATTCAAATGGTTGCAAAGCAAAATCTTCACAAATTAAAAATTCGCTTACGCTTTTATTCGTTTTATTAATATTGTAAGAAACGCCTTCAGCGAATTTTTAATTTATTCGCCAAAAATTTCTTTTCTGTGTTTTGTCCCAAGCTCGTCTAATAATTCTTTTAGTGTTTTTTTGGGATTTTCATTTTTGAACGAATTTAAGTCTTTTGTAAAGCAGTTCATAGAAAAATGCTGAAAGACTTTTACGTTTTTCCAAGTTTGCTGGCCGCAAGTTTTTTTCAGTTCTGCCTTATACGGTTCAAAAATTCCGCTGGGCTTTAATTCGCTGTAGCCAACAAGCCAAAGTTGAGTTTTCGTTTTTCCGTATTTGTTTAAGTTTTCAAGAAGATTTGCAGTTGCTTGCGCCATCCAAAGCTGGCTTTCAAGAATCAATTGTTCTACCTGCCTTCCGCCCTCCCTTGCGATTGCTTTTAGTTGCGCCGTTTTTGCAGAATGAATGGGAGTCTTGTTCAAAATTATTACGTTTTTTCTAAAATCTATTTCAAGTTCCGCGTTGCGCTTAAAAAATCCTTCGGCAATTTTTCCGGCTTGCCCCACAAGGTACTTTTGATTTTTTGCAAGCTGCTCGTTTTTGCCAGGATTGTCGCCTATGACAATGAGTTTTATTTCGTCTTCGCCTTTAATATCGTCAAGAGCCTTGTTATAAACTACAGGAGTTTCTATTGGATATTCTGGCGTTTTTGCCTTTTGTGCTGCCTGTTTTTGTAAACTTGCTAAAATTGTTTTATACTGATTCCAAGTTGTAATTTTAGATTTAAAATCGTTTTTGAAATTTTCAACGCATTTCCATTGTAATTCTGTCATTTTTTTCCTCGGTTTAGGTTTTGGACTAAAGTTAGTTTTTTTTGTTATGAAGAACTTTTAGATTCTTTTAGTTCGTTTAGAATTTTTCCAACCGCCTGTTGAATTCTCTTTCCTGATTTTGTATCGTACATTTCTGCTCTTCGTATAAAGCCTATGTCGTAATAGCCCATTATATTTCCAGCTGTATGGATTACAAAATTGTTGGAAAACCGGCCGCTTTCAAGAACAATTTGGGGAACGAGCCCCATTCCTAAATCAAGTTGGGCTAGCGCAAGAATTGCTTCGTTTCCTTCGGTTTCGGCAGCGATAATCGGTTTTACATTGCGGCTTTTTGTCCATTGGTCAAAGCGGCGGCGTGCCAAACCAGTTTTTGGTAAAATTAGCGGTGTTGAAGAAATTATGTCTTGAGGCGAACCTGCAAGATTTGTAAAATCTCCATTTTTGTTTGCCGCAAAAATCAAAGGCGTTTTTTTCATGCTGATTGTTTGCAAAAACGAAAGTCCGTCTTCTGGAATTGCTGCAACGGCAAGGGCGGCTCTGCCTTCTTTTATTGCGGGAATCGCTCCTGCGGGGTCTCCTGTTTCTACCGCAAGTTGAATGGCAGGAAATTCTGCGGCAAGTTTACTTAAAAAAAGAGGAAGAATTGTGTAGCAAGCTGTTACAGAGGCGTAAACTTTTAGCGTGCCGGAAACAGTTCCTTTTTCGCCTTTGAATTTTTCTTGCATGATTTTTTGTCGCTCTAAAGTTTCTTTTGCAAAATCGGCAAAAATCCTGCCGTTTTTTGTGAGGACGACTTTTCTGTTAGTTCTGTCTAAAAGTTCTGTTCCATTTTCTTCTTCAAGACGGCTTATAATTCTGCTCAATGCGGAAGGGCTTATGTTTATGGAATCTGCGGTTTTTGCAAAGTGCAAGTTTTCAGAAAGTGTTAAAAAAGCCTTTAATTCGTAAAAGTTCATATTTCAAGGGATTTTATCACATAATTCTTTGTAAGTCTTTATTTTTGACAAATCAAACTTGTGGATATATAATTTAATTAGTATAAACTTCGAGTTTTTATAGGAGGTTTTCAGCAATGAAAAAAATATTTTTTTCTTTTGTAGCTTTTTTTATTGGAATTTCACTGTACGGCTACGATATTATGGGAAATACATCTGTAAAATCGGGTGCAAAAACCGTTACTCGTACAGACTATTCAATAATATCTAAATTTGGAGAGTATTACAGAACTCCTAGTTCAAAATTTATCTATCTTTACGATGAAACTGGCAAGCAAACTGAAAATTCAGAACTTACTGTGCGCGATGTTCTTGTAAACAAGGTTGTAAATTCTTATGATTCTGAAGGAAAAGTTTCTGAGCGCAAAGCCTATGATTCAGAAGGGTTGCAGCTTTGGAATTCTGTGCTTTCTTATAAGGACGGGCTTCTTTGTGATGAAACCCAGTATGCCCGCGATGGTAATTTAAAGAGCAAAACAATCTACACATATACAGATTCAAAGCTTACAGACGAAAGTTACTACAATTCTGATGGAGTTCTTATTTGGAAGATTGTTTACAAATATAACGATAAAGAGCTTTTAGAAAAAGAAGAGCAATATTTTGGTGACGGTTCCTTAAATGAGGAGCGTGTTTACACATATACAGATTCTGGAAACAAGGATTCAATTGCTGTTTACGGTGCGAACGGTCTGCAGCTTTATAAAGATGTTTTTAGATACGGTTCTAATGAGCTCCTTTCTGAAGTAACAACTTATAATGCAGAAAATAAAACTTCAAAGCGCGAACTTGTAAAATACGATTCAAAAGGCAATATTTCTAAGTTGACTGTTTATTTAGTTTCTAAGAAATTTGGAACTATTGTAAATGAAATGTCATCAATGACTGAATTTTCTTACGAATATTAGTCTGGATACTAACTTCTTGTGCTTAGCTGCGCAGCGGCTTCAATTGCGCGGTTTTTATCTAAAGACAAGTTTTTAAAGCAGCGGCGCAAATATTTTAAAAAACCAGCCTATTACCCTCTGACGAAGAGGGTATTTTTTATATATATCCAAAGTAATTTCTGTGCAACGCTTTTTAGTTTCTTGAAAATCTTTTTCCATATCAACGATTACATTCGTTTTGTACATATATAAGCCACATTCAAAGTGGTGGTCTAAACTTCTGTAGTCAAGGTTTACAGAGCCCACAGTTCCTCTGTTTCCATCGGAAATAAATACTTTTGCATGTATAAAACCGGGATCGAATCCGTATACGTGGACTCCGTTTTTAATCAATGTTTTTATAAAATTTCTTCCTACACAAAAGGTTATGTAATGGTCGTAGTGCGAAGGAACAATCAAACTGACTTCAACCCCTCTTTTTGCTGCAAAAATAAGGCTGTTCATAAGCGTGTTGTCTATTATTATGTACGGAGTCATTATGTGCACATAACCGTGCGACTTTGAAAGAATGTAATTATAGACGTTTTCCGCAATGTCTTCGTTGTTGTATGCGTCGTCACCGTAAGGAATTACAACTCCACTTTGCGGCGTTTCTGGAAATGCTGTTTCTATATACTTTGAAAAATCTTCAAGAGCAAAACTGTTTTTTTCTTTTTGCGGAATTTGAATATTCCACATTTCTAAAAACATTGTTGTAAAAGAGCGCACCGCAGGTCCTTGGATTTTTATGCCGGTATCTTTCCAGTAATCGAACCGTTTGTGATTTAAGTTTATGTATTCATCAGAAATGTTTATGCCGCCTGTGTAGGCGATTTTGCCGTCAATAACAAGAATTTTCCTGTGATCCCGGTTGTTAAGTCCTGTGTCAAAAACTGGCACGAACTTTTTAAAAATCTGAGCTTTTATTCCAAAAGATTTTAGATAATCGATATACGCGTTTGTTGAAAAGGCAATAGAGCCAAGACTGTCGTACATTAATCTAACTTCAACACCGTTTTTTACTTTATCCTTTAAAATTTTTAAAATAAGCTCCCATAAGGTTCCTGGTTCGATTATAAAGTATTCCAAAAAAATAAATTTTTCAGCCGATTTTAAATCTTTTATGATTTGAGGGAACATATATTCGCCGGCAGAAAAATATTGAGTGCTTGTGTTCGTAAACGGCGGAAAATTTCCTGTTTTCATGAGATATGTAGAAATATCCTGAACCTTTGGATAATCGGCTAGAGCTTTTTTGTTCTCTGGAGAATCTAAAAAGTAGTTTTTTGAAGATTTTTTTATTTTGTTTAGTTTTCTGCTTAAAGAAAATCCGCCTAAATTCAGTTTGTAAGAAAAATAAAGCGAAATTCCAAAGACTGGAACTATAAGAACGGGTATGAGCCAGGAAATTTTGAATTCATTTTTTCCAGGACTATTAACAAGATAAGTTGCGAATAAAAGGCTTAAGGCAATGCTTCCGCCTATAAAATACTTTGTGTAAGGTTCAAGCTTTAAACAAAAAACAGCAAAAAGCGTGAACTGTATTAATAGCAAAATAATGATTAATAAAAGTTTGCTGTAAATTAAAGTTTTGAGAAATTTGTTATCTTTTTTTAATTTGAGATTTTTTTGATTTTTATTCATAAAATTATTTTATTTAGCGTGCCTTTTTTTGATAATCATAATATAATAAAAATAGAATAAATAAACTAGATTTTTTTCCGATAAATAAGTGTCTAGCTTTAATTTTTAAAGGCTGTTTGTATTAGGTTGAAAGTCAATTTTTTAGAAAAATGAATAAAAAGCTCGGCTTTCGACCTATTAAAAGATAATAAAAAAGATGAGGGTAATATATGAAACAGATTGGAATCAGACTCGCAGACGGATCTTTTTATCCAATTATGGAAGATGGTCAAAAGTGTACAAAGACTCTAGGGCTTACCACTGTAAAGGATAATCAAACACGTGTAATAGTTGATGTTTATCGTTCAAAAACAGGAACTATGGAAGATGCTGAATATATTGACTCTCTTCAAATTGAAAATCTTGTTGAACATCCAAACGGAACTGTAGACATAAATTTAGATATTGGGCTTGATGAAAATGGCAAATTAAGAGCCGCGATGATTGACCCTGAAACAGGAAACAAGAGCAGCGCGGATGTTACCTTGGTTTCAAGAACTGTAGAAGAGCGCCTTGAGCCCACTAATTACGAAATTTCAATGCCAGAGACTGAGCCTGCAGAAAGAGACACAAAAGATGAAAAAGAAGATTCTTTAGGTTCGGACAAGGTTGAAGCAGCTGAAGCTGCTATTGCAGGGGCTGCGCTTGGCGCAGTTGCTGGCGGTATTGTTGTAAACGAGCTGAATAAAGAGGCGGAAAAAAACAACGCAGATATTTTTGATTTAGATGACGCAATTGTAGAAGAACCAGTTGTTTCTGACGACCCTAATTCTACGGCAGAAGAGCCTTCTGTTGAATTTGATTCTGACTCTACTGCCGAACCTGAACCTGAAATTCCTTTAGAAGATGCGACGCAAGGGGAGTCTGCAATATCTGACGATATTACGTTTGATGAACCTTCGCTAGATGATTCTGTTTCTAGCGCAGAATCTGAACCAGCTGAAAATTTTGCAGAAGAAAAATCAGATGGCTCTGTAGAAGCTCAAATGCCTCCTTTAGAAGATTTTGACGATACCCCTGTAGCTAGTGATTTTAATATCGATGAAATTGAAGAGCCTAAAATCGAAGAGTCAAAAGAAGATTCTATTTCTGAGCCAGAATTGCCAGAGCCTGATGAAACAGTTGCTTTTGAGCCGGAATCGCCAGAACCTGATGAAACCGTTGTTTCAGAAAATACTAGCGAATCTGTTCCTGTTCATAGTGAAGACGAAAGTTCTAGTTCCGAATCCTTTGAAGATTTTGATTTGCCGGATTTTAATCTTCCAGAAGAAAATACTCAAACAGAAACTGCAGATTCTTTGAGCGACGACGACTTCTTAAAAACTCTTGACAGTTCAAACGGCTTGCAATCAAATGATATTGCTTCTGAAGCTTCCGATTCAATTTTTAACAATGAGCTTGTAAATGACAACACTCCTTCAAACGGAATAAATTTCAATGGTCTTTACGATAAAGAAACTGAGCAAGGAACTTCTTCTGTCTCGACTGACGAGGTTTCAGAAAGCGTAAGGAAAAAGACAAAAACTCCTGTGATAATTTGCCTTGTTTGCGCAATGATTTGTCTTATTTGCGCGGCTCTTGTGCTTTTTGTAGTTCCATCAAAATTTAATCTTCTTGGAAAAAAGAATTCTGCTTCTAAAGAAAAAGAAGTTGCTCCAATTGTTGAAGAAGCAAGGCCTGTTCAGGAAGAAGAAATTCAAGAAACAGTTCCTATTCAGGCAAAGGAAGAGGAAGTTGTTGTTGCCCAGGAGCCAGAAGAAATTGTTCCAGAGCCTCCTGCTCCTCCTGTAGAAAAACCAAAGAATATTACTTACAAAATAAAATGGGGCGACACTCTTTGGGATATTGCTGACGCTTATTATAAAAATCCTTGGCGTTACAAGTACATTGCAAGGTACAATGGAATAAAAAATCCTGATTATATTATTTCAGGAACAACAATTGTAATTCCTGCAAATTAGTATATTAGGTCTAAAGTCTAGCTTTTAGAAAAAATTATAATAATGAAAAAAGAAATTTTATTTACTCTTGTTTTATGCGCTGGCTTTTGTCTTTGTGGTTGTGCAAATTCAAAAAGTGATTTTAAAAACGACTCTCCCTATTACGTAGGTCTAGTTAAACTAAAAGACGGAAAATATCCGGAAGCAAAAAGGCATTTTGCTAAAGCCTTAAAAAAAGGTTCAAGCTATGTACGCCGCCGCAGCGCAGAGGAACTTACAAAGATTGGAAATCTTCAAGAACGGCTAGAAGCCTGCGAAAATCTTTTAAAACTTTATATGGATGAAGATTCTGTTCTTCTTGCAATAAGACAGTACGAAGCTGCTGGCAAATATGCAAAACTTTTAGCGCTCACAGAAAAACTGGACTATTCAACGTGCCTTAATGAAATTGCTCTTTTTCGCTTAAAGTCAATGTTTGCAGTAAAAGATGCTAGATTCCTAAAAGAAGCGGAAAGCTGGTTTTACTTTAGACCTGTTTCAAGCAGCCATTGTGAATTGTACGATTTTATAGTTTCGCAAAAGGATTCTAAAATGAATCTTGATGATTTTGTTTTTCTTGCGGAGTTTAGAGTAAATATTTTTAGAAAAAAATACAAACTGTCTTATAATAGTTTTAAAGAAAAGCCAGAAAAAATTCCGCTTTTGCCGCAATTTGTTAGCGATATAGGAAAGGCTTGTCTTTATTCATCAGATGACTTTTACAAGGAAGCCCAGTTTTTTGAATTGATTGCAAAAAAAGTTGCAAAAAGTCCGTCTGAATTTTATGCGGCATTTTATGTGGCTCGGTTCTATGAAAAAGCTGGAAACTATTTTACATTGGCAGAGAATTATTATAAAAAGGCAATGGAAGTTGCTCCTGCTGCACAAAACTACGACAATGCCCTTTGGTACCTTTTGCAGCTTAGTCTGAAGCGTTCTGTTTCTAAAGGCATTGAGTCTGTAAAAAAGTATTGCAAAACATGGAGCAATCCTTCGTATTTTGACGACTTTTTTAATACGCTTTCGCCGCTTCTTTTGTCTGAAGGAAGCTGGGATTCTTTTAGGGATTTGTACAACGCGCTGGACGGTCATGCAAGCGGCGAAGTTGTTTCTAAATATGCGTACATCTACGCTCGCCTTGTTAAAGAAAAAGTTTTGCTTCTTGCTAGCGATGAAGATTATAAGGCTCAGGAAATTGCCGCCTTGAAAAAAGTTGTTGAAAGAGCAGGAAAAACCGATTATTACCGAATTATGGCTATCAATCAACTTAAAAAAAATGATGTTGAAACTGAAGAAATTTTAAGTTTTACCGCCGAACCATCGGATTTAAAAGTTGATTTTGATGCGGAATCTCTTTTGCTTGGATACGCGCGCTTCGGAATTCCAGAAAAGATTTATCCGGAATGGCAGAATATTTATGGTTCTGGAAAATTGCGTTTCAGCCTTAAAAACGGAATAAAAATTGCGAATTTTTTAAGAGAATGTGGCGATGAAGACAATCGCTATTTTCCTCAAAGCTTAAGAATTGCTGCAAGAGTTGTTTCTAAGGCCGAAGAACCTGTCGGTTGTGATGAATTGAAGGCTTTGTTTCCGCGCAATTTTAGCGGTTTTGTAAGCGAAAGCTGTTCTAAGTACGCTCTTCCAGAAGAAATCATGTATGCTTTAATTCGAAGCGAAAGTTTTTTTGATGCCGGCATAAACAGTCACGCAGGGGCGATAGGTTTAACTCAGCTTATGAAAGAAACTGCGTCAGACGTTGCAAGAAAGTTAAAATTTCAAAACTATGATTTAACGGAGCCGGAAACTAATATAACTTTTGGAAGCTATTATCTTGCAGAACTTGCAAGGCGGCTTGATGGAAATTGGCTTTCCGCTTTTTTTTCGTATAATGCAGGCATAACACGAGTTCGCCGCTGGATAAAGAGTTCTAAAATAGCTTTCGGTAATCGGCGTTATTTGCCGGATGACCTTTTTTTAGAAACCATTCCGTACGAAGAAACTAGGGAGTATGGTCGAAAGCTCGTAGGCGCAACTGTAATGTACGGTTTGCTTTATTATGAAAAAGATATTCAAGAAGTTATTGGCGAAATAGTAAAATAACTGTATATTTAAAAGGACGAAAGTCGAGTTTTTTATAACAGTGAAAAGCTTTCAGCGGCTTTCGACCTAAAATATAGTGTGTCAATTTATAAATGTTCGATTCATTCAGTATTGACTTTTTTATGGATGGTAAAAATGGATGAAAAAAGAAAAGAAATTGAGGAAAAAATAAAAGAAGCAATAGAAATGTTTCGACCTCAGCTTCAAGCAGACGGTGGCGATATGGAATACATTTGTCTTGATGATCAAATGAAGGTTCATCTCCGTCTTGTTGGTGCTTGTGGAAGTTGCCCGATGGCAGTAATGACTCTTAAAATGGGAGTCGAACGCTATATAAAAGATGCGGTTCCAGAAGTTGTAGAAGTAGTTCAGGATTTGCCTGAAGGTGTAAATGAATCTGACTATTCATCTTTTTAGTTTAAATAGTTCAGAAAAAATAAAAAAAGAGTGTAAGATAAAAATAGCTGAAAATGGTGTCTGTTTTTATCTTTAAAAGTTTGCGTTGCAAACTTCTTAACATCTGTTGTTTCTCACTTCGTTGCGAAACAACTTAAAAAGTCAATCTTAAAACTTCAGTTTTAAGATTGACTTTTTATTATAGGAAAAAAAATGAATATTGCACAAGACAAAAAAGTTTCGTTTAACTACATTCTTAAAGATTCAGAAGGAAAGGTTATTGATTCTTCAGAGGGAAAGGCTCCATTGGAGTACATCCATGGAAAAGGTTTGATAATAAGCGGTTTAGAAACGGCTTTGGAAGGCAAGAAGCCAGGAGACAAGTTTTCTGTTGTCATAGAGCCAAAGGACGCTTATGGTGAATACGAGCCTAAGCTTGTGGCGGAAATTTCAAAGAGCCAGTTTGATGAAGGAACTATTGTTGAGCCGGGAATGATTTTTAGAGCATCAACTCCTGATGGCGGCTTTTTTACTGTAAGAGTTACAAAGGTTGAAGGCGACAAAATTACTGTTGACGGAAATCATGAGCTTGCAGGAAAACAGCTTGCTTTTGATATTGAAGTTGTAGACGTTAAAGACGCCACCGAAGAAGAATTGAAAAATGCAGAGAACAGTTGCAATTGTTGCGGCGGAGAATGTGACGGCGGTTGCGATTGTTCAGAAGGTGGCTGTGAAGGTTGCAAAAACTAAATGGTTTTATAATCAGCCTGACTTCAAGATAAAACTCCTAAGAGTTTTATAAGATTTTTTTCAGCCGAATCTGATTCCATTTGGAAAATGATGTCGGCTGCTTTTTTATAAACTTCAACGCGTTCTTCATAAATCTTTTTAAAAAAAACAATAGCTTCCTCAACGCTTTTTGGTTGCTTTTTAGCGATGTACGCAGGAATTCCAATTACGGTATTCGTGGTTGCGTTGTATTTTGCGTCTGCAAAAACTCTTTGAATAATTGTTTCTTCATCGGTGTCTAAAAAAACGATTTTTCCTAGAGGGCTAAGTTCAATTAATGCTTGCGGATTGTCGCAAATTCCGCCGCCTGTTGAAATTACAATCCTTTTTTCTTTAAATTTTTCTGCTAAAAGGTGGCAAACTTTTGTTTCTGTTTGCATAAAAGTTGAAACTCCAAATTCGTTGTACAAATCTCTAACAGATTTTTTTGTTACTTTTTGAATTACTTCATCTGTGTCAAAAAAAAGGTAGTCTAATCTTTTTGCAAGGAGTTTGCCAATCGTTGTTTTTCCGCAGTGTTTCACACCTGTAAGAATTATTGAATTGCAATTAATCATATTTTTATTATAAACGTTGCAATTGCAAAAGTCCACTTCATGCGTTATCCTAAAAAGGATGAATGTTTATTTTGCTATAGCAATTTGTTTTATTCCGTTTTTTATTTGCTTTTTTCTATTTAAAATTTTTGCCAAAAATAAATTTTCCATTGAGCTTTTAGCAAGTTTTTTAGGCTTGCTTGCAGTTCTTCCAATTACATTTATGCAATTTTTGCTTGGAGAAGTGATTCCGTCTTCGCAATTTGCAAGTGCAGGTTCTTTGGCAAAAATTTTTCTTGAGGTTTTGTTTTTTAATGGAATCCTTGAAGAAGTCTTAAAAATGTTTTTGCTTGTTTTTTTACCGGCAAAAAAAGTAAGTCTAAAAGAGTTTTTTTGCGCTTCCCTTTTGTGCGGTCTTAGTTTTGGCTGTTTTGAATCTGTTGTATATTTGTTGCAGAGTTTGCAGCAAAACAATGTTCGCGGAGGAGAATTCTTGTGGAATTTAGTTTTTGCAAGAATGTTTACTTCAGATTTGATTCACATGTTTTGCACAGGTTTAACAGGCCTTTTTATATGGGGAATCCGGAATAAAAAAGTAGATTTATTTTCGCTATTTTTTGCAATAATTGCGCACGCTCTATTTGACTTTTTTGTATACTTTAAAAACGGAATACACTGGTTTGCGATAGCTCCTTTGCTTCTTGCTTTTGTTGAATGCAGAATAAGATATTCAAAGCAAAAAGAAGTCTTAAAAATTGAAAAAACAAACGCTTAATGTTGACAAGTATTAATATTTTTTGTAATATAAAGCCAATTACGACGCGAGGTAGAGCAGTTGGCAGCTCGTCGGGCTCATAACCCGGAGGCCGTAGGTTCGAGTCCTACCCTCGCTAAACAAAGGCATTCATTGATAAGTGAGTGCCTTTTTTTTTGCTATGCAATATTTTTAAAACATAATAAAAACTTCTAAATTGGAGGTCTCTTATGGGAAGAATTTTAAAAGATGCTTATGGCAAGTATTTTCACGAAATGATGAAAATATCGCATGCTCCTGCAAAAATTGACACAACAAATGTTTATCAAGAAGCAAACAAAGAACTTACAAAATATATGTATATGATTCTGGATGAAAATTTTCTTCCTGGTTCCGGACTTGGCAACGTTCAAGTCTTTAAGGAGTTTTATGAAAAAGTTGTAAAGGACGGAAAAAGAGGCCTTATTTTAATGGAGCATTACACAAATTTAGACCTTCCGGCAATCCTTTACTTGCTAAAAAAGCAAGGAGAAACTTGGGCGTCGGATTTTGCAGATAGAATTGTTGCTGTTGCAGGAATGAAATTAAACGAAGCTTCTGATGCGGTCCGCGTCTGGACGGAAGGATTTACAAGGGTTGTAATCTACCCTACAAGAAGTCTTGATAAAGTGGAAGAGTCTGGCATTTCTAAAGAAGAAAAAGAAAATGAAGAAAAAAAGGCAAGGTCTATAAATTTTGCGGCCATGCGCGCTATGGATGAATGTAAAAAACGGGGACAAATTATTTTAGTTTTTCCAAGCGGAACAAGGTATAGACCTGGAAAACCAGAAACAAAGCGGGGATTGCGTGAAATTGATAGTTACTTGCGCCTGTTTGACATTGTGCTTCCAGTTTCAATTAATGGTAACTGCCTGCGCATAAATCCAGAAACTCCAGATGATATGCTTTCTGATATAGTGGAAAAAGATGTTGTTCTTCTTACAGCTCATCCTATAATCGAATGTAAGTCTTTCCGCAATAGTATTCTTGAGTCTTTGCCAAAAGACGAGCCTGACCCTAAGCAAAAAACAATAGATGCTCTTATGCAAATGCTGGAAGAGCAGCACGATCAGGTTGAAAAACAACGTGTAAAAGAATAGTTTTAACCAAAAAGACTTGAGCTATCCAAATATTTTTTTTACAAGTTCGCTGATGTTGTTTGTGTATTCAATGCCAGCGCTTTTTTCCGGGGCAAAGATGTTTGAAAATCCCAGGTTTTCAGCAGTTTTTGCCCTTTGCTTTATTTTTGGCACGGCTCTTAATTCTCCGGCAAGGCTTAATTCCCCAAAAACAGCAGTTCCTACAGAAACAGAAATATCTGTCCGTGCAGAAAATATTGCAATGGCCAATGCTCCGTCTATTGCGCTTTCTGTAAGCTTTATTCCTCCTGCCACGTTTACATAAATATCTTGTCCAAGAAATTTTATGCCGGCGCGTTTTTCAAGAATTGCTGCTATTCTGCTTACCCTTGCGGAATCTATTTTTTCGCTAAAGACTCTAGAAATAGACGCCTTTGCAGGCGCTACAAGGGCTTGAATTTCTACCATAAATACGCGGTTTCCTTCAAACACTGCTGTGCAGCATACCCCGGCTGGCTGAACATCTCTTCGTTCGCTAAGGAACATTGTTGCAGGATTTAAAACTGGCTCAAGGCCGTTTTCCGTCATTGTAAAAATACCTAATTCATCAACAGAGCCAAACCTGTTCTTTTGCGCATGTAAAAATCTTACATCGTCAGTGTTTCTTTCAAAGGAAATTACTGTGTCTACCATGTGTTCTAGCGTTTTTGGACCGGCAATTGTTCCTTCTTTTGTTATGTGGGCAGTCATAATTAAAATGCTATCCCGTTCCTTTACCCATAAGATTAGTTCATTAGAGCAATACTTTAGTTGATTTACAGTGCCAGGAATAATTCCTGCCTCTGCTGAATATACAGTTTGAATTGAATCCACGATAACCATTATTGGATTAAGTTTGTCTAAAGCGTCTAAAATGTCTTCAAGGCGAGAGGTGCAAAGAATTTCGATTCCATTGCAATTTAGTTTTAACCTGTCGGCTCTCTCTTTGATTTGAACGGCAGATTCCTCTCCGCTTACATAAAGAATTTTCCCCGGCAGACTTTTTGGTCCGCAGAAATTGTTTGCAGAACTGTTAGCCATTTTGCTAGCGGTTTGCAAGAGCAGTGTGCTTTTTCCAATTCCTGGTTCGCCTCCAATAAGAATCGCAGAACGCTTTGTGGCTCCGCCCCCAAGGACTCTGTCTAGTTCATCAATCCCGGTAAAAAACCTTGAATTGTCTTTTGCTTGGATATTTGCAAGCGGCTGCGGCTTTGCTTTTTCAGATACGGCAGAACCTCTGCCCGCTGGTGAAATTGCATTTGGGTCGATAATACATTCTTCCATGCAGTTCCATTGGCCGCATTCCGGGCATCTTCCAAGCCATCTAGGCTGGCTGTAACCGCATTGGTTGCATTTATAAGTAATTGCTCCGTTTTTTTTCATATTTCCTCACTTTTTACAATTTTTTATTTTTTTTATATTGACATCTTAGTTTAAACATATTATATTCTAATCAGCTTGTAAATAAGCTGATAAACTCTCTCCGATGTCCAGGAAACTGGACGCGAGCCTTTTGGATATTTGGTATTCGAAAGGCTCGTTTTTTTTATGGTTTGCCAAGCCCCTAGGATGGCTAATCAAGGGTTTGAATCTAAGCAAGCCTTTATTGAAAATCTTTTTGCAGGCTTTTTAATTTTTTTCCAAAATAATTACAGAATTCGGAGCAATAGATTTGGTAACCCAGGTGTTTCCGCCAATAGTGCTGCCTTTTCCAATTATGGTATCGCCTCCAAGAATTGTTGCGCCTGCATAAATTGTTACATCATCTTCAATTGTTGGATGTCTCTTTTTATCCATAAACTCTTTTTTTACGCTATGAGCGCCAAGTGTAACTCCCTGATAAATCTTTACATTATTTCCGATAATACAAGTTTCACCAATAACAACACCTGTCCCATGGTCGATAAAAAAAGATTCTCCAATTTTTGCGCCAGGATTTATGTCAATTCCTGTTCGCGAATGAATGTATTCGCTCATAATTCTAGGAATGATGGGAACTCCGTTTTCATGAAGAAAATGTGCAATCCTGTATACTTGAATGGCTTGCAATCCTGGATAAGAAAGGATTACATCTTCGTTGCTTTTTGCTGCGGGATCTCCTTTGTAAGATGCAACTACGTCTAGCATAAGTTTTCTTCGGATTTCAGGGATTTCTTCCAAAAGAGCAAATGAAGTTTGTTCTGCAAGCTTAAAACAGTGAGAATTTTCTATATTTTTAGCATTTCCTTTTTGTTGTGTAACTGCATATACCAATGCTTTTTGAATTTCTGTTGTTAGCAAAGAGATTATGTTGTTTACTTTTGAACCTGTAATGTACCTTATGCTTGTAGGTCTTATATCTTCTGCATTTTTAAATCCTGGAAAAATTAGGCTTTGAAGTTCAGAAAGGACTTTTAGAACGTTTTGTCTATTTGGAAAGTTTTCGCCATCGCTTCTGTTTATTCCGCCGTATCTATCGTAAGAATCAAGAATTCCGTCTATAAGCATATCAATATTCATAAAAACCTCTGATTTGGTAGATGGTTGTTTTTTTTAGGCGCGATGTTCGTCCTATAAAAAAGTCAGCTTTAATTTGTGCAAGCTCAAAACTGGGTAATTCAAGATTTTGAGTGTAAGCGAGCCTTGGTTAAATTTATTTTAGATATACTAGCATAGATATATAGAAAAAACTAGAATTTTCATTAAATTTATCAGAAATCTTATTGACACAAAACAGAAGGTTTAATATATTCTTAGAACGCATTGTATTGAAAATTACGAGGCGATTACGCCCTTGTAGCTCAGTCGGTAGAGCGCAGCCATGGTAAGGCTGAGGTCTGCGGTTCGAACCCGCACGGGGGCTCGAGGAAACAAAGAATATAATAATTAGGAGTATAGATATGGGTAGCAAGAAAAAAGGTGCTGTAGAAATTATAGCTTTGCAGTGTTCTGAATGTAAGCGAAAGAACTATACAACATACAAGAATCGCAAGAATATCACTGGTAAACTTGAACTTAATAAGTATTGTCCATTTGATCGCAAGCATACAATGCACAAAGAAACAAAAGCAAAATAATTAATGTATATTTCCTATCTTAAATTATGGTAGGTTTATATAATAGGGCAGTAGTTCAGCTGGTAGAGCAGCGGTCTCCAAAACCGCCTGTCGTGGGTTCAAATCCTGCCTGCCCTGATATTGTAGCAGTTCCGTTATGGAACTGCTTTTATTTAGGATTTAAGGCAAATCCTAAGAACGCCTGTGTCAAGGTCTTGAGCATAATTGAATGTGTCTTGGCAATGCGTTTTCAGTATACTTCTTTATATTGTTGTTGTCTGGGTTGTCTAGGCAATCTTATCAATCCCCATTTGGAGGAATTATGTCAAAGATTGGTCAGTTTTTCCGTGAAAGTAAAGCGGAACTTAAAAAAGTTGTATGGCCTACACGCAATGATGTATTGTCATCAGTAAAAGTTGTGATTATTTCTACAGTTGTCATGGCTGTCTTGCTCGGCTTGTTGGATACAGGATTTTCTGCTGCATTCCGTGCTTTGATGAGATAGTGGAAGGTTCTTATGTCTAAGAGTTGGTACATACTTCATACTTATACCGGTTATGAAGGAAAAATAGAGCGTACTATAAGAGCTCTTCTTGAAAAAAAAGACCTTGATTCTGCCGTTGTAACAGATGTAAAAGTTCCTGTAGAAGAAGTCGTAGAAATCAAAGACGGAAAGAAAAAAACTCGCAACGACAAATTTCTTCCTGGCTATATAATGATAGAATTGGATCTTCCTGATATTGGTTGGAAAGCAACTTGTTCAACGTTGAGAAGAATCCAAGGGGTTACAGGTTTTGTAGGAACTAATCCTAACGAGCGTCCTAGACCAATATCTGCTGCGGAAGCAAAAAATCTTTTACAGAAGTCTGGTGTAATCAAGGGTGAAAAGACCGTAAAAATTAAGCAAACATATTCTGTTGGTGATGTTGTAAAAATTACTGATGGACCATTTGCTTCGTTCAGTGGAAATATTGAAGAAGTTAACGACGAAAAGAATAAGTTGCGCGTAAATGTGCAAATCTTTGGTCGTGCAACTCCTGTTGAAGTAGATTTGCTTCAAGTTGAAAAAGTTTAGAACAAAATATCAGGTGCTCACATGCCAGTGTGGGCATTGCCTGTTTTTGGGAGGAATACAAGTCCGTTGGACAAAGGTGTTCCGCTAGAAATTTTTGTATGCTTTTGCATAAAAAGTTTCATACCAATTTAGGAGAATTAAAATGGCAACAAAGAAGGTAACAGCCGTAATCAAATTGCAGTGCCCTGCTGGCGCAGCGACTCCGGCTCCTCCAATTGGTCCTGCGTTAGGACCTCACGGTGTAAGTGCCCCTAAGTTTGTACAGGAATTCAACGACAGAACAAAGAAAATGGAAAAAGGTCTTATTATTCCAGTTGTTTTGACCGTTTACGCTGACAAATCTTACACATTTATTCTAAAAACACCTCCAGCAGCTGTTCTTATTAAGAAAGCTTGCAAAGTTGAAAAGGGTTCAGGAAATCCTCTTCGCGACAAGGTGGCAACTCTTTCTCAGAAAGATTTGGAAGAGATTGCAAAAACAAAGCTCCCGGACGTTAATGCTAACGATCTTGAGGCTGCGAAGAAAATCATTGCCGGTACTGCTCGCAGTATGGGTGTAGAGGTGGAGCACTAATATGAAACATGGAAAGAAATATCGCGCATCCGCTGCAAAATACGATTTAACAAAAAAATACGATGTAGCATCTGCTTGTAAAATGGTACAAGACATGAAATTAGCTAACTTTGATGAAACTGTAGAAGCTCACATCAATGTTAAGTTGGATAAATCTACTTCTGTACGTGATACATTGGTATTCCCAAATCAATTCAGAGGTGAAAAGAAAGTTCTTGTTTTCTGTCAGCCTGGACGTGTTCAGGAAGCTTTGGATGCTGGTGCTGCTTATGCAGGTTCTGATGAATACATTGAAAAAGTTAAGGGTGGCTGGCTTGATTTTGATATAGCTGTAGCAACTCCTGACATGATGAAAGATGTAGGTCGTCTTGGTATGGTTTTGGGTCGAAAAGGACTTATGCCTAACCCTAAGACTGGAACAGTAACTAATGACATCGTAAATGCTATCGGCGAACTTAAAAAGGGTCGTACAGAATATCGTGCAGACAAAACAGGAGTAATTCATATTTCTGTAGGTAAATGCTCAATGGATCCTGCTAAAGTTGCTGAAAACGTAAATGTATTGATTGCAGAAGTTTCAAAGAAAGCTCCTAACGGAGTTGTTGAAAACTTTATTCAGTCAATATCCCTCAGTTCAACTATGGGCCCTGGCGTATGGGTTGGCATGAAGGAAGGTGAATAATTATGGCAATGATGGCAAAAAAGATTCAGTCTGCAAAAACAGTTGCTATTGATGAAGCAAAAAAATCTTTTGCAGATTACAATAGTTTTATCTTCGCTGATTATCGCGGAATGACTGTTGAACAGATTTCTAAACTTCGCAAGAAGCTCAGAGAACAAAATGCAGTTCTTAAAGTAGTAAAGAATAACTTTGCTAGAATTGCATTTGAATCAATGGATATAAACAACGTTGCTGATTATCTTAAAGGACCTACAGTTATCTGTATGGCTAACGAAGATGCAAATGTTGTTGCAAAAACTCTTTTTGATTTTTCAAAAGAAGCTCCTGTTACAGTAAAAGGTGCTTGCGTTGAAAAAGAAATTTACGACGCTGCAAAAATCGAAGCGTTTTCAAAAGTTCCTGGAAAGAAAGAACTTATTGCTATGCTTATGTCTGCAATCAACGGACCTGCTCGTCAGTTGGCTGCAACTATCAAAGCTTACGCAGAAAAGAAAGAAGCAGAAGGTTCAAACTAGTAACCTGGCTTTTTTCAAAAAGATTCTTATGAATCTATACACGGTCAGGCTTCATAGCTGTCGACTGTCCGTGATGATTTGCAGAAAAATCCGTATGGATTGCTTACTGCAAGCGCTCAAAAGGGCGTATATTTTATTCATATTTGTGAGGAAGACAATATGGCAGCATTAACAACAGATCAGATTTTGGACGCAATCTCTGGCATGACAGTTTTGGAATGTTCAGAACTTGTAAAAGCAATGGAAGAAAAATTCGGCGTTACAGCAGCAGTTGCTGTAGCAGCAGCTCCAGCAGCAGGCGCAGCAGCAGGCGCAGAAGAACAGACAGAATTCACTGTAACTCTTGATAGCTTTGACGCTGCTAAAAAGATTCCTGTTATCAAAGTTGTTCGCGAAATCACAGGACTTGGTCTTGGAGAAGCAAAAGCTTTGGTTGAAGGTGCTCCAAAAGAAGTTAAAGCTGGCGTAAGCAAGGCTGATGCAGATGCTATGATAGCTAAGATTACAGAAGCTGGTGGTAAGGCTTCAAAGAAATAAGTTTTTGACGCTTATTTAAGACTGTTCCTAAAAAATTGCTTTGTCAGCTTTTTAGGAATAAGTTGTTTTTTAAGTTATTGTGCTACAGTAGCTTAAATAAAAAGGGTCTGTTTTGAAAATGAGTTTTGCGCTTTTGCAAAAGCATTTTTAAAATAAGTCCCTTTTTGTGTATTTGCTCTTTTTTGTGAGAGTTTTTATTAGGTCTAACCTATTAGTTCTTTTATATTTAAGTAAACCCAAATCCCTTGGGAAATCAGAGTTTTCTGTGCTGTGCAGAGTTTCTTGCATGTAGCAGATTTCAACTGAATCTATATTTTAGGGGGAACAGATGTTCGCAAAGACACGAACAATCAACCGTCAGTATATCGGTAAGGATATTCAGAATTTTATGGATGTTCCTGATTTGATATCTGTTCAAACCGATTCTTATGAAAGTTTTCTACAGGCAGATCGCCTTAGAAAAGGTGAACCATTGCTTAATCAAGGGCTTCAGGAAGTTTTTACTTCTACATTTCCTATTGAAAGTCCGAACGGCGATATGTCATTAGAGTTTGAATATTACGAACTTGAATATGACAAAATGAAGTTTTCAGAACTTGAATGTAAGCAAAAAGGTGCTACTTATTCCGTTCCATTAAAAGCAAAAATAAATCTAACATTCTTAAATGATGGACATATAATCCAAAAAGACATCTACATGGGCGATATTCCTCTTATGACAGATAGAGGAACCTTTATTATAAATGGGGCAGAACGCGTTGTTGTTTCTCAGATTCATCGTTCTCCTGGTGTTATTTTCCAGCATGAAAAAGGCGTTTATTCTAGCCGAATTATACCTTATCGAGGTTCTTGGCTTGAATTTGAAATTGACCAAAAGAAAGAGCTTATTTTTGCAAAGATTGATAGAAAAAAGAAGATTTTGGGTACAATTTTCCTTCGTGCGTTAGGATATAACACTCGAGAAGAAATAATTAGTGCTTTTTATAAAACAGAAAAAACAAAAGTTGAAGATTCTACACAGGTGCGGGAAGCCTTGGTTGACAGAGTTCTTGCTCAGGCAGTTATCGTAAAAGATGAAAATGGCGAAGAAAAACGTCTGTTCAATGCGGGCGTTCGGCTTCACCCTCATGATATTGACGATTTAGTTGCTAACAATGTTCAAGAAATTTCTGTAATTGTTTTCAGCACAAAGAAGAATCCTAACGATAAAGATGAAAAAAATGATTCGCTTGATTCACAGATTATAATCAATTGTTTTGAACGCGAAGAAGTTCGTTTTGTAAAAGAGGGTTCTATCGATAATGAGCCTACAAAAGAAGACGCTTTGGCTGCTGTTTATGCAATTCTTATGCCTGGTGAGCCTATAACTGTGGATGCAGCCGAAAAAGATTTGACTACAATGTTCTTTAGTGAACGCCGCTATGATCTTGGTCGTGTTGGTCGCTACAAGCTTAACAAAAAATTCGATTATCCTGAGGATGTAAAAGATTTTACTCTCATAAAAGATGATATTATCAATACGATGAAAACTCTTATCAATGTTTACATTGGTGAAGACCAGATTGACGATATTGATCATTTGGGAAACCGTCGTATTCGCTGTGTGGGAGAACTTCTTACAAATCAGTTGAAAACTGCGTTCAGCAGAATGGAAAGAATTGTAAAAGAACGCATGAGTATCAAAGAAAATGATACAATGAAACCTCAGGATTTAATCTCTATTAAACCTATTGTTGCTGCGATTCGAGAGTTCTACGGTTCTAGCCAGCTTTCGCAGTTCATGGATCAGGTAAATCCGCTTTCTGAACTTACTCATAAACGCCGATTAAACGCTTTAGGACCTGGCGGTCTTTCTAGAGACAGAGCTGGTTTTGAAGTTCGCGATGTACACTATTCTCATTACGGACGTATGTGTCCTATTGAAACTCCTGAAGGTCCGAATATTGGTCTTATAGTTTCGCTTGCAATGTACACTCGTATAAATGATTACGGCTTCCTTGAAGCTCCTTACAGAAAAGTTGTGGATGGAAAGGCAACAAAGGAAGTTGAATATCTCTCGGCTATGGACGAAGATAAATATTATATTGGGCAGCTTGTTCCTGGAATTAAGGAAGATGGTTCGTTCCCAACGGATATGATTTCTGTTCGTCACCGCGGGGATTATACTCAGCGTTCGCCAAAAGATGTTCAGTACATCGACGTTTCTCCACGTCAGGTAATATCTGTTTCTGCGTCATTGATTCCGTTCCTTGAACACGACGATGCTAACCGTGCGCTCATGGGCTGTAACATGCAGCGTCAAGGTGTTCCTTTGCTGTTCCCAGAGCCTCCTCATGTAGGAACTGGCATGGAACGAAAAACTGCTTACGATTCTGGAGTTCTTGTAAAGGCTAAGTATGAAGGTGATGTTACTTATGTTGCAAGCGATGTTATTCGTGTAAAGCCTACAGATTCTTCAGCAGGTGAAGTAACAGAATACAAGCTTTTAAAATATCAAAGAACAAATAACGATACTTGTAACCATCAAAGACCAATTGTTGAGGTTGGACAGCATGTAAAGAAAGGCGATGTTCTTGCCGACGGTCCTGCAACATTTAATGGAGAACTTGCTTTGGGACGAAACCTTCTTGTAGGATTCGTCCCTTGGAATGGATACAACTATGAGGATGCTGTTTTGATTTCTCAGCGAGTTGTTCGCGAAGATATGTACACAACTATCCATATTAAAGAGTTTGAAGTTGAAGTTCGAGAAACGAAACTTGGTCCTGAAAAAATTACTCGCGATATTCCTAACAAAGCAGAAAAGGATCTTGATAACCTTGATGCAGAAGGTATTGTTCGCATTGGCGCAAAGGTTCGTTCTGGAGACATTCTTGTTGGAAAAGTAACTCCTAAGAATGATACCGAAACAACTCCAGAGTTTAAGCTTTTAAATTCAATCTTTGGTGAAAAGGCAAAAGAAGTAAGGGATTCTTCTTTGCACGTTCCTCATGGAATTGAAGGTGTTGTAATTGATATTCAGCGAATGAAGAGAATGGAAGGCGATGAGCTTTCTCCTGGCGTTGATGAAGTTGTAAAAGTAATTATTGCCAATAAGCGAAAACTTCGCGAAGGCGACAAGATGGCCGGCCGACACGGAAACAAAGGTGTTGTTGCGCGAATTCTTCCGCCAGAAGATATGCCTTATTTGGAAGATGGTACTCCGCTTGATGTTTGCTTAAATCCTCTAGGTGTACCTTCCCGAATGAATATTGGTCAGATTATGGAATCTGAACTTGGAATTGCTGGAAAATATTTAAATCAATTCTTTGAATCTCCTGTATTCCAGTCGCCAAGTCAGGAGCAAATTGCTGATAAGCTAAAAGAAGCTGGTCTTTCTCCAGATTGCAAGCAAATTGTTCGAAGCGGTCAGACTGGAGAACCTTTTATCAATCCAATCTTTGTCGGCGTAATTTACTTCCTTAAATTGCATCACTTGGTTGATGATAAGATGCACGCCCGTTCTACAGGACCTTATTCACTTGTTACTCAGCAGCCACTTGGTGGTAAGGCTCAGTTCGGTGGTCAGCGTCTTGGAGAAATGGAAGTCTGGGCTCTTGAAGCTTACGGTGCTGCAAACTGTCTTCAGGAGATGATGACAATCAAGTCTGATGATATGACGGGTCGTTCAAAGATTTACGAATCTATTGTAAAAGGCGACCCTTCTTCTCCAGCTGGTGTTCCGGAGGCGTTCAACGTAATGGTTCAGGAATTGCGTGGATTGGCACTCGATTTTACGATTTACGATGACAAGGGCAAACAAATTGCGCTAACAGAACGTGATCAAGAATTGATTGACAAAGCTTCGTCTGGTTTTGACAAAGAAGCAAGATAATAGGAGATATTAAATGCGTGATATTCAAGATTTCGCAAGTCTTAAAATAAAATTGGCTTCTCCAGATACCATTCGTGCATGGTCTTATGGTGAAGTAAAGAAACCGGAAACTATAAATTATCGAACTCTTCGTCCAGAGAAGGACGGTCTTTTTTGCGAACGCATTTTCGGAACTACAAAGGAATGGGAATGTTATTGCGGAAAATTTAAGTCTATTCGCTATAAAGGTGTAATTTGCGACCGCTGCGGCGTTGAGGTTACTCACTATAAAGTTCGCCGTGAACGCACTGGTCATATTGAGCTTGCAGCTCCTGTAAGCCATATTTGGTATTACCGCTCTGTTCCTAGCAGAATGGGGCTTCTTTTGGATATGCAGGTTGCTCAGCTTCGTTCTGTTCTATATTACGAAAAATATATTGTAATTGACGCAGGCGACACTGACTTAAAAAGAATGCAGCTTCTTTCTGAAGATGAATATCTTGAAGCTCGTGACCGCTATGGTGAGACTTTTACTGCGGATATGGGTGCAGAGGCTATTAAAACGCTTTTAGACCAAACTGATTTGGACGCTCTCGCTGCGGAATTGCGTGCAAAGATGATTGAAAAAGGCGCAAAAAGCGATAAGCGTCTTTTAAAGCGCATTGAAATTGTAGAAAATTTTCGCTCTTCAGGAAATAAAGCTTCTTGGATGATTTTGGATGTTATTCCAGTAATTCCACCTGATTTGCGTCCAATGGTTCAGCTTGATGGCGGAAGATTTGCGACATCGGATTTGAACGATCTTTATCGCCGTGTAATAAACAGAAATAATCGCTTGAAAAGACTTCAGCAGCTTTCTGCTCCAGATATTATTATTCGCAATGAAAAACGCATGCTTCAGGAAGCTGTTGACGCTTTGTTTGATAATTCAAAACGCAAGCGGGTTGTAAAGGGTGCTTCAAACCGACCATTAAAGTCTATTTCGGACATGATAAAGGGTAAGCAAGGTCGTTTCCGTCAGAATCTTCTTGGTAAACGCGTTGACTATTCAGGGCGTTCAGTAATCGTTGTTGGCCCAGAACTAAAACTTTGGCAGTGCGGTCTTCCAACAAAAATGGCATTGGAACTTTTTAAGCCATTTATAATGAAGAAACTCGTTGATAAAGGCGTAGTCACAAATATAAAACGAGCTAAAATGCAAGTGGAGGCTGAAGCTCCAGAGGTATTTAGCATCCTTGATGAAGTAGTTCGCGAGCATCCTGTAATGTTAAACCGTGCGCCTACACTTCACCGACTTGGTATTCTTGCATTTGAGCCAGTTCTTGTTGAAGGAAAAGCTCTAAAACTTCATCCTCTTGCTTGTAAGTCGTTTAATGCCGACTTTGATGGCGACCAGATGGCTATTCACGTTCCTCTTACTCAAGCAGCGCAGATGGAATGTTGGACTTTGATGCTTTCTGCAAGAAACTTGCTTGATCCTGCGAACGGAAACACAATTGTGGCGCCTTCTCAGGATATGGTTCTTGGTATCTACTACATGACTTCCATAAAGCCTGGTTCAAAGGGAACTGGAAAACGCTTTAGTGATTCTGATGAAGTTCGACTTGCCGCCGAAAGCGGCGCAATTGAATGGCAGGCTGCTATAAAAGTTCCAGCTCCAAAAGATTCTTTTAAAGAAGGCGAATTCAAGGCTGGTGATTTAATAGAAACTACTGCTGGACGGCTTGCATTTAATGAAGCAATGCCTCAAGAAGTTCGTTACGTAAATGAACTTATGGGCGACAAAAAACTCAAGGCGATGATTGAACATGTTTATCATACGCAAGGTGCATGGCTTACAATTCAAATGCTGGATGCAATTAAGTCAGTAGGTTATAAAAACGCAACTTTCTATGGCGCGACTCTTTGTATGGACGACATCATTATTCCTAAAGAAAAGAAGGAAATGGTTGAAAAAGCAAACAAAGAAGTTGAAAAGATTGTAAACCAGTATAGCCGTGGTGAAATTACTGCGGAAGAGCGTTACAACCGAGTAACCGATATTTGGTCTAGAACGAACGATGAACTTACAAAGATAATGTACGACAATCTTGGAAAAGATAAAGATGGTTTCAATACTATTTACATGATGGCAACGTCAGGTGCGCGCGGTTCTAAAAAGCAGATTTCTCAGCTTGCCGCAATGCGTGGACTTATGGCTAAGCCTAGTGGAGAAATTATAGAACTTCCAATTCGCTCAAACTTTAAAGAAGGTCTTTCGGTTATTGAATACTTTATTTCAACTAACGGTGCTAGAAAAGGTCTTTCTGATACTGCGTTGAAAACCGCCGATGCAGGTTACATGACTCGCCGTCTTGTTGACGTTGCTCAGGATGTTGTTGTAAACGATGAGGATTGTGGAACTATAAACGGTATTGACTATGCGGCAATTAAGGAAGGTGATGAAATTGTTGTTCATCTTGCGGACAGAATTGTAGGTCATTACACAATTGAACGCGTTGTTCATCCAATTACAGGCGAACTTATTTGCGATGTAAATCAGTACATTGATCCTGTTCTTGCTAAAAAAATTGAAGACGCCGGCGTTGAAAAAGTAAAGCTTAGAACAGTTCTTACATGCGAAGCTCAGCACGGAATTTGTATCAAGTGCTATGGACAGAACCTTGCACGCAATAAGATTGTAGAAATTGGTGAAGCCGTAGGAATCATTGCAGCTCAGTCAATTGGGCAGCCAGGTACTCAGCTTACTTTGAGAACGTTCCACTCTGGTGGTACAGCCGATAAGTCTACAGAAGATAACCACATTGTTTTGAAATTCCCGGCAATTATAACTGATGTTCAGGGAACTCACGTCGAAATGGATGATGGCAGCTGGTTGTTCACTCGTAAAGGTTTTATGAATGTCATCAGGATTCTTGATAGCATAAAACTTGAAAAAGGTGATGAACTTTCTGTAAAAGATGGCGTAAGCCTTATGAAGGACAGTTTGCTTCTTAAGAGAGGCGGAAAGGATATCACCGCATCTGCTTCTGGAAAAGTTATAATAATAGGCGATATGCTTTATCTTACTAGCAAACAGATTAAAGTAGAAATCGCAAATGGTTCTACTCTATCTGTAAAAGCAAACGATATAGTAAAAGCAGATCAGCCGATAGGAACTTTTGATCAGTACTCAGATCCTATTATTGCAGAAAGCGACGGTTACGTTCACTTTGAAGATATAATTCCAGGTTCAACGCTTGCTGAAAAGGTTGATATGAAGTCTGGTTCTGTAGAAAGAACGATTTCAGATCTTCACCTTGATATAAAACAGCCTCGTATTCTTGTAACGGATGAAGCTGGTAACGAAATGGGTAGTTACTATCTTCCTGCTGGTGCGGTTCTTCTTGTGGAAGATAAACAGCAGATAAAAGCCGGTGAAACTCTTGCAAAAATGCCAAAGGCAGCCGCTAAAACAAACGATATTACTGGTGGTATTCCTCGCGTTACAGAACTTTTTGAAGCTAGAAAGCCAAAGAATATTTGTGTTCTTGCGCAGATTTCTGGTCTTATTAAGTTTAATGGAATTACCAAAGCAAAACGTGTTGTTACAATTGAAGATGAGTTTGGAAGGAAGTACGAGCATCTTGTTCCAACAAACAAACACATGATTGTGCGCGATGGCGACCGAATTGAAGCTGGAGAGCGTCTGTGCGACGGTTCTCCAAATCCAAGCGATATTCTTGCTATTCTTGGAGAAAATGCTCTTCAGAATTATCTTATGGATCAGATTCAGGCGGTTTATCGTGCCCAGGGCGTATCTATAAACGATAAGCACATTGGTGTAATTGTTCGTCAAATGCTTCGCAAGGTAGAAGTTGTTGCTGTAGGTGATACGAAATTTATATATGGTCAACAAGTTGATAAGTACAAGTTCCATGAAGAAAATAAGCGTGTGATTGCTGCTGGTGGACAACCTGCTGTTGCTCGGCCAATGTATCAGGGAATTACAAAAGCTGCTTTGAATGTTGATTCATTTATTTCTGCCGCTTCGTTCCAGGAAACAACTCGTGTTCTTACGAATGCAGCTATTTCTGGAGCTTCTGATGGTCTCCACGGAATTAAGGAAAATGTTGCTATCGGACACATGATTCCAGCCGGAACTGGTATTAGAAACTATAAGAACATAAAGCTTTTTGACGGAAGTGACAGAGATTTGGATCTTCAAATGGAAGAAATTTTGGAACGAAGACGTCTTGAAGAAGAAAGACTTCAAAATTCTGAAATTGAGCCTGTTTTCGAAAGTGAAGATTCTGACTAGTTTGTAAGCTGTTAAAATTGATAAAGCATTGCGCAGAAATGTTTTTCTGCGCAATGCTTTACAAATATCAATTCTGCTCGTAAGTTTTAAATTGTTAATTTTGCACTATATATGTTATTATAAAAAGTAAAACTGAGGATAATATGCTTTATAATTTTATGGAATTGCCAGATAAAGCATTAATCAGTCATTCTGAACTTATAAAAAAGATGGGAAAGAACAGGTTAAGGTTTATATTGAAAAACCAATTTACGGCGGATTCACGACAGCAACTTGTTATCTTTCTGAATATAAGTATTTAACTTGTCAATTTAATGGTAGTATAGTATAGTATAAAAAACAGAAGTGAGGGAGATATGAAAAAACTTTTTATAAGTGTTTTTGCTTTTTTTGTTATTGGTTCGGTGTTTGCTGATGATGTTACAATAACTCGAGAAATTCCTGAAAATTTTACGGGAACTTATGTTTCTGTTTTATTTGATAATATTTTGAAGAACACTCATTCTTATGAAGAAGCTATGTCAAAAAGTCACAGTGCCGGAAATTATGACATTCTTATGTTGAACAATGAAATATGTTATTCAGATTTGTGGTTTCATGATGGTTATGCAATTGATGCAAAAGAAATTGATAAATGGAATTTTTTCAAAAAAGATAATGATTATTTTCTTACCGATGAAAAAGGCTCTGATTATATAAAGATTGGGAACGAGTCAGACCATAAAGGTTATGAGGCTTTTAATAGATACGTTCTCCCAATAATCTTTGAGGATTTTTTGCAAAACTCAGAGATAAAAATACAAAATGACAGAATAACAATTTATGATAAAGAATTCCGCTGGTTTAAGGATTCTAGTTATTGTCATGGCACGAACTGTTCTATCTGGCTGTATGGCGACATGGGACTTTGTGTCCTAAAAATTGAAGGTATTGCCGCGCGAATCTACAAAGAAAAACCAACAGAATACAGAATGTGGTATGAAGATTCTGATGATTTGTTGCTTGAAATTCCTCTTTTTTACTGGAATGATAAAAACTATCCAAATATCGATGTGTCAAATTTGAATAAAAAAGACCTTAGAATTGTTAGAAATCTTGTATACGCAAAACACGGTTATGCCTTTAAATCTGATGATTTAAAAAATATTTTTGAAGACTTCAATTGGTACAAAATTAATCCGAATTTCAAGAATTCTGATTTGTCCGCAGAAGAGATAAATTTGGTAGATAAAATTCTAGTTTTAGAACAGAAATGATTTCTCTTATTGAAAAATCCGGAAATTTCTAATTTTTTCACAAAATTTTTCTAATTTTTCTCAAAATTCAGCACATTTACTTCCAACTAAACATATAGATTCTTTAGTGTAAAAAGGAAGGGTAAAATATGAAAGAAAATGTGTTGTTAAAGGTTAAGTCTTGTTCTCAAAATGACGCGCTGGCTCTTACTTATTATTTATATCAACTTTGTTTTGACAAATCTTTTGTGTCAGATACTGAGGAATTGCAGTATTTGTTCAATGCTCTTGTGGAACGCTTAGGCGTGCAGGAACATTTGGAATCTATTCTGAATATATTTATACAAAAACTTGAAAAAGAAAAATACCTTGTTCCTGTGGAAGTAAGTCCTCGATACTTGCATCCTTACGCTTATAAAGGAAAGTTAAAAATAAATTACAGGGAAGATGAAGACATTTATCAAAATTCTGGAAATTGGGCATCAAACACGCTCCGCGATATTAATCTGATTCGGATTGTGTTTTCTTATTCAAAATCAGAATGTTATTTTTCAAAAATTGTTGCGCTTACTTTTTTCAAAAAAGCAGGAACTGTCCGCCAAAAAGACATTGCCTCTTCAACAAAAATTGCTGTTCCTGCAAAAATAAAAAAGGCTGTAGAGGATGTAAGTACCGTTCAGTTTGCAATTGACGTTTTAAAGTTAAGTAAAGACGAAGGCTTGTTTTTGCAATCTATATATAGGCTTCAGTCCGTAAAAGAAATGTATGATGTCTGCAATTCATTTTTTCACGAAGATGATTTTTCTCGTATTGATATTTTTTCAAAGTGCATGGACAAAAGTCAGCGTGAAATTCGCATGATGTTAAAAAACGACCAAAAACTTGTCGCTTATGGGCTGCTTGATAGTGAAGGCGAATTGGAAACAGACGCTATTGATGCAATTTCTGAAAAGGACATGAGGCTTTATTTTATCGACATAATAAAAAATGAAAAAGCCGAAAACTCTTACGAGCCAGATTCATTTAGTATTCCAAAAGAAAAAACAGAAATTGCCATTCAGCTTTTAAAAAGCAAAAATGCCTGCAACATTCTTCTTTACGGTGCTCCCGGTTCTGGAAAAACCGAATATGCAAAAATGCTTGTTGAGCAGTCCGGGCTAAAAATGTCCACCTATAAGAATGAACTTGAAGTTTGCGAAAAAAACGATTCTGAAACAAGGGCAATAAGCCGTTTGAACTGTTATTTGTCTCTAAAAAAAGACGATTCAGTTTTGGTTGTTGATGAGGCTGAAAATGTTCTTCAGACACGTGAGTTTAATTTTTTTCATGGAATTAGCTCTTCTAAAAAAGGAACTGTAAACAGAATGTTGGAACAATCTGAAAACAAGGTTATTTGGATTGTGAACCACACAAACGAAATGGACGAATCTACTTTGCGCAGGTTCACGTTTTCAATAAAATTCAACCAGATGCCAAAGCAGATTTTGCGTTCAATTGCGAAAAGCAAACTTAAAACTTTGGATATTCCACAAAGACTAAAAACCGACATTCTTGACATGTCCAGTAAATACAAGGTTACAGGTGCTTCTGTTGAAAATATCGTAAAGGCAATAAAATCTTTTGACTATCAAACTTGTGGTGAAAATAAAATCCTTTCCGATGTAAAGCTGGTTTTGGAAGCAAATTCTTCGTTGTTATATGGAAGAAAAAAGATTCGCGACGAGGTTAAAAGTTCTTACGATTTATCTGTTTTGAACACTTCGATGAAAGCTTGCGAAATTGTGGAAATGCTAAAAAATGCGGAAGAAAATAAGGACGAAAAAAATCCAGCTAGCGTCAGAATGCTTTTTTACGGAATGAGCGGAACTGGCAAAACCGAATTTGCCCGCTACATTGCGCAAAGTTTGCAAAAACCTCTGCTTTTAAAACGCTGTTCAGATTTAATAAGTCCTTATGTTGGTGAAACTGAATCCAATATAAAAGCTGCTTTTGATGAGGCTGAAAATTGCGATTCAATTCTTTTGATAGATGAAGCGGATTCGTTTTTTTCTGATAGGAATATGGCTCATTATGGTTGGGAGCGCACAATGGTGAATGAATTTCTGACGCAGATGGAAGAATTTAGCGGAATTATGATTTGCACCACAAACTTGCGTAAAATTATGGATCCTGCAATGCAAAGGCGTTTTCATATCATTACGGAATTCAAGCCGCTTACGGAATGGGGAATTCAGATTCTTCTGAAAAACTACTTTGGCTCTTTGAGTTTTAAAAATACTCAGCTTGAAAAACTCCTGAAATGCAGCTCTGTAACTCCTGGTGACTTTGGTTCTTTGAACGGAAGTCTTCGCTTTGTTTCAAAAGAAAAATTGACTCCGGAATATATCGTTCAGGAACTCTTAAAAATCCAAGCGGAAAAAAGGATGAATGGCATTGGTCAAATCGGTTTTGCCTCGTAATTGAAATTCCATCGCAGTTTATGTTTTTTATTTAAAAGTTTACGTTGAAAAATTTATTATTCATAGGAGAATTTATGTATATTGAACCACGTTTATCGGATCATACGGATATTTGGACGGCTAATTTGAACAGCAGGATTGTTCACTGTTTTGGCGAAATTGAAGAGAATATGGCTGAAAGCATTATCGCCCAGCTTTTGTATTTGGACGCTCAAAGCCATGACGACATTCAGTTTTACATAAACAGCTACGGCGGCGACGTTACTGCAGGAATGGCAATTTACGACACAATGAAGCATATAAAAAGCCAAGTGCGCACAATTTGCGTGGGAAAAGCCATGAGCATGGGAGCGGTTTTGCTTAGCGGAGGAGCAAAAGGCAAACGAAATGTGCTTCCAAATTCAACAGTGATGATTCATCAGGTTTTGGGCGGTGCAAAAGGTCAGTCTTCTGATGTGGAAATTGAAGCAAACGAATTGAAACGCACAAAAATCTGCTTGAATAAAATTCTTGCGGAAAACTGCGGCAAACCGTTTGAGCAAATCGAAAAGGACGCGGACCGAAACTTTTATCTGCACGGAACAGAAGCCGTTGAATACGGAATTGTAGATTCAGTTTTGGAATAGGAAAATTTATGAGGCAAGATGATATTAGATACGAGCATATATTAGAAGAGTTCCCATATTCGATAGGAATAAAATATCCTCAAAATAGTTTTATGAATTCATTCTTTTATATGTTCAAAGATGCTGTAAAAGAAACTCTTGAAGATTTCAATAAAAAACATTCTGAAAAAATTGAGTTAGAAATGCATTGTGGAAGTTCGTATGAGCAAGAAGTAGTAATTATTGTAAAAAATGAGATAGTTTACACAATTGACACAAAAAATCAAAAAGAAAATGGCTGGACTTTGCAGAGTGCAAGTGAATTTTGTGAAAAAGTAAAAGCGGCTTTTAAAGACACTTTAAACAACAGGCATGATGAAATCATCGAGCAGCAAAAACAGAATGAATTGAAAGTGGAAAAAGCAAAGCAGGAACATGACATCAAGTTTCTTTTTGAATACTATTATTATTTTGTGCAAAGTGATGAAAAATCTTTAACATACGTGAAGAAACTTGCAAAGCGATACAAAAATTCTCATTTTTATGCAAGAAAGCTGTATTGGATTTACAGAGAACTTGCCTATAAATACAAGAACAAAAACTTCCTTAGAATTATAAAAACTATGGGAGGCAAAGAAAATAGAGAAGCGTTTTAAGGAGTTTTTTTGCTAAAAATAATGTAGCTCTATTAAAATAAAAAATAACAAAAGGAAAGAATCTATGGAAAAGTTTGAAATCGAAAATGGCGTATTAAAAAAATATAACGGAACAGACACTACGGTAATTATTCCAGATGGGGTTAAAGTTATAGGAGAATGTGCATTTGCAAAATGTGAATTATTGAAAGAAATTATTATTCCAGATTCCGTAAAAAAAATAGGTGGAAGTGCTTTTTCTTACTGTTCTTTGTTAACAGATGTTACCTTGCCAAAAAAACTAGAAGAACTTGGAGAAGACGCTTTTTTATGTACTGGTTTGTCTAATATTTCTATTCCAGATACTGTTAAAAAAATCGGTGAAAATTGTTTTTGGTATTGTAATATAAAAGAACTTAATCATCCTTTATTAAAAATTAAAAATGGATTTGCAATAAAAGATAATCGTCTTTTGTATTGTGCAGATAAATCACTTAAAAATGTCATAATTCCTGAAAATATTGAAATAATTGGTTCCAGTGCATTTTTGGATGATAGCCACATTGAAAGTGTTGTTATTCCTGCAAGTGTAAAAGTTGTAGGGGAAAACGCTTTTAGAGGCTGTTCCTATCTTAAATATGTAAAATTAACAGAAGGCTTAAAAATTATAGATGTATGTGCTTTTACTGAAAATGATATTTTGACCTCTGTTTATATTCCAAATTCTGTTGAAGTCATAGGTATAGGTGCTTTTGGTTCTTGTCCATTAAGATCAGTTTATATTCCTGACTCTGTAAAAACTATAGGATCTGACGCTTTTGCTAGTTGTAAAAAAATACGCATACCAAAAGGCATTCAATCAATCGGAGAGAATGCCTTTCCTGGATGTAGTCTAGTGAAAATGAAATTGGCCATTAGAAATTTTTTCACTCGGAAATTATCTAGAAAATTATAAAAAATACTAAAAGACTCATCAAAAGATACAATTATTTTTTAATTCTCTCAAAAGTTTGATATATTATTCATAACTAATATTGTATAGTCTATTTTGATTTAATAAGTAGTGAATAAATTAAAATTCGAGGTTCAAAATGATAAAAATCAATGTAAAATCTTTGGAATATGTTTTAAAAGTTACTCCTCCCGAACAAAATGTAATGCTGGTAGGTCGTCATGGTATTGGTAAGTCAAAGATTCTTGAAAATTATTATACAAAACAGAATATAAAAGTTATTACTTTATTTCTTGGGCAAATGTCTGACCCTGGTGATTTAATTGGACTTCCTCAAAAAAATGAAAAAACTGGGCAGACCGATTTTTTGCTTCCTTACTGGTTTCCGACAGACAATACGCCCATCGTTTTATTTCTTGATGAATTGAACCGGGCACGTCCAGAAGTTCTTCAGACAATCATGGATTTAACATTGAACCGCAAACTGGCTGGAAAATCACTTCCAAAAGGAAGCCGGATTATTTCTGCGGTAAATAACGGTGACCAATATACACTTACAGAATTGGATCCGGCTTTAGTCAGTAGGTTCAATGTATATGAATTTGTTCCAACTGTTTCTGAATGGCTGCTTTGGGCAGAAGGTATTGGAATTGATAAACGAATTGTAGAATTTATTTCTGAAAATCAGAATATGCTTGATGGAACTGAATATGATAAATCTGTTATGGGACTGGAGCGTAGTCCTGACCGTAGAAGCTGGGAGCGACTTTCTAATGTAATGAAAAACATGACAGGCATGGGGCAACAGGAATTGGAAGTTATTTCTGGTATCATTGGAACTGCAGCAGCAAGCAGATTCTTTTCATCGATTTCTGAACACAAAATTATAAATGCTGCAGAAATCCTTAATTCTAGCAATTTTTCTTCTATTAAACAGTCTCTTGTGAAGTATAAAGTGCCGGAACTTGCTGTTATCAACGAGTCAATATTCCGTTATCTGGATGTAGAAAATTATTCTTCATCAGATGAGAAGAGAATTCTTACAAACCTAGAAGAATATTTTTACGCAATAAGAGCAATGGAAAGCAAAGAAGTAATGGCTCATTTTGTTAATCTTTTTACGGCTGCAAATTATCCTCATGCGGTAGTTACAATTGCAACCAAGTGTGAGAAGTCAATTTATAATTCTATTCAAGAGTTCATCGCAGATATTGGTAAGAACTAAGGAGGTTTTGAGTGGCAAAAAATCTTACAGAAATTCTCAATAAAATTACTCAAACTTGGTTTTTGTCCGAACCGCTGCTGTTTTCAGTTTTTTGCAGCCATGAATTTATTGCCAATGAAAAGCTTCATATTCCATTTAGAACCGGAAAAATGCGTATTGAGTATTGTCCTCAAATTGTGGAACAACTTACCGAACACGAAATTGCAGAATATCTAAAAATCGAAGTTTTTCGAATCCTTTTAAAACACCCATACCAAAGGCAGCCGACTGGAGCAAATAAAGCTTATCTTGCAATTGCCAGTGATGTTACTCTATACACAAATTATCAGACTGATGTAAAACTGAATGGGGTAGAAACCATAAGAGAACTGCTACAAAGATATGTAATGATGAAACATGGAATGCCGAATTATATGAACCGGGCATCGCAATCAACAGATTTTACGTACAGAAATATTGTTTCAAAGTATTGGAATGAGCGTGAAAAACTTCTGATTGAAAACGAAAATCAAAAAGGAGTAAGTGAATTTCTTCACAAAGATCCCGATGACCTTAAACTTACGGTAAACGGAGTTCAATATCATGTAATAAAGGACGAAATCAACAATCTAAAAATTCTGGACACAAATGGCAAGAAAATTCCAGAGCCAAACAGTGCTAACTATCAAGTGCGAATACCTGCAAGGGCTTTACATCATTATCTTAAGCGTAACAATGCAGAAGAAATAAAAAAAGAAGATGACGGATTTTCTGCATATATTAATGATGAAAAACTGCTTTTTCAGCTAGAAGGGGAATATTACATTGTTTTAAGATATAATTCTTTTCTTCACAGGTATGAAATAGTTCAGGGAACTGGCATTTTTCAATTTTGGAAAGAACGCTCATGGCAATGTGAAGGCGTTTTTGAGCTTCCGAAAGACCTTTGCTTTGAAGAATGGTATTCAAAAATTCTTGCCGTTATGAATTTTATGGCAGAAGAAGGCGATGAAGATTTTAAAGATGGAAATACAGGAGCAAACAATTCTAAAGATAAACAAAAAAAAGAAAAAACAAAACCGCTTGAAAAACTTTCTGAAATTTCAGACTTATGGGAAGAAGATGACCAGACGCAAGAAAAAATCAACAGTATGATTGATGATGCTGAAAAAGCCAAACAGTGGGGCAGCGTAAGCGGTAATATTAAAGACCTGATTTTGGCGAACAAAAAAGTTGATATGAATTATATCGACATACTCCGCCATTTTAGCACTTCTATAATAGCAAGCAAACGAAATCTTACCCGGATGAAGCCAAATCGCCGCTTTGGATTTGACCGTTTGGGCAGCAAGTATAGCCTTATTTCAAATTTGCTTGTTGCCGTTGATATTAGTTCTTCTATAACTAAAGAAAACCTTGAATATGTTTTTTCTGTTATCAATCAGTTTTTCCGTTATGGTGTAGAAAAAATTGATGTAATTCAGTTTGACACCCAGCTACAAGGGGAAGTTACAGAAATGAAGAGAGCCATGAGCTATATTCAGATTAATGGACGTGGAGGAACTGATTTTCAGCCAGCGGCAGACTTTTATTGTAATCATAAAGAATATGACGGCATGATTTACTTTACCGATGGATTTGGTCCGCATCCTGAATTTAAAAAACGCCTATCTCCTAACGTATTATGGATTTTTACAACAAAATCTTACTACGATAAGGGAATTAAATGGGTTGAAGAAATTCCGGGGAATAATGCGACCTATATTCCATTGCCGTAAAAAAGGAAGTGTTTAATGCAAACAGAAGAGCATTTTATCCGTTACTTTTGGAACAATGTATTCAATGAACTCAATGTGCACAATAGAACTATGCCAGATGTTGCAGAAACGCCTGAAAATTTTATCAGCAGATTAGATGAAATTGCCGTAGAAAAACAAGTTTCATCTTTTGGTTTTAATGAACATCATGGCGGAACATTGGGCGACATTAGGGCAAAAATGACGGTTGACTATGGAGCTGGCAAAAACTTTCAGATTGACATCAATGCAGACATCAGGTTTGCCAAGAACACAAAAATAAAAATCGTTTATGTGGAACTTAGTAAAATACATCAAAATAAAAAAGAATTCCTAACGAATATGTTCTTTCAGAATCTTCCTTATGCGGAACTGGAAATGCTCTTGGATTCCTTAAAAGACTGCAATGAAAAGTTTGATTCAGAGCTGATGGAATTTCGTAAAAAACAAAAAATGACGCAGCTTGCAATTGCTACAATCAAGTCTTTGTTATCTGAAAAGTTCAAGAATACCAATTATGACTGGAAGATAACCGATTTTGGCGATGACGATGACGTTTCATTTGTGATAGTTCTTTTGGAAAATAAAACAGAAGTTTCCAGATTAATTGTTGAAAAATCAAATCTAGTTCAAAAGATTACTGAGTGGGAACTCTGAATGTTTTTTATCAAAAAAAGAGGGTGTTTTTTATATTTTGCAGATAAACCACCTGAAAAATATTATGCCTAAAATTCTTTTAAAAGCTGAACAAAGCCTGCTATAAGTTTTTTGTCACGACTTGAAAGGGAAGAAAAGTTTTCTGAAAGGTTTAGGATTTCTGCAATTCGGTAAAGTTTTGCATTGTTCACATTTTTCTGCTTTATTGCCGGTTTGCTGTCTTTTCCTGTAACCAAGTATTCTACAGTAACGCCCAAAGCATTTGCAATTTTTACAGCAACATCGGCAGGCGGCATAGAAGGATTTTTGCTGGCAACATAATTATACAAAGCCCGCTCCGGAACCCCAGATTTTTCCGCAAGCTCCTTGTACCGCATATCTGCAAATTCAATTTCTTCTTTAAGTCGTGTATGGAAATCCATACCATAAAACTACTATATCTGGCAATTAAATGCGTGTTTACTACTAAAAATAGTTGTGTTATAATTTTACACTACTAGATTTAGTAGTAAAGAATAAATTAAAGAAGTGTTTTTTATGACAACAAAGTATTGGGTTATTCCAGATGGTGATGGAACTTTTTATGTAACAGAAGGTTCTGAGGCTGGGAAAAGAGCAGCAGTTGGGATTCCTACAGAAATGGCAGCAGTTGCAACTGCAAGAGGATTCTTACATAACAAAGGCGGTGGGCAAGTTGTTGTGAAAGGTGAAGACGGAAAAATAAAATATCACAAAACTGTTGAGCAAATCTTGATATTTCATCCACTGTAAAAAATACAGTGGATGATTTTATCGAATTTTGAAAATTTCATATTTTATTGGAGTGAAAAATTTATGAAAACCCTTGAAGACCTTGCAAATGAATTAAACAGAGAAGAATGGGCTGTCGAAAGAATGTTGAAGAACCGAGGTTACTTAAAAAATAATGGCGAGCCTAGAAAATCCACAATAGATGCTGGATATATGAATAAAAATGGATTAATTACAAATTCTGGCTGGAATACATTTGTTGAGGAATTAGGATATAAGGAATATGTAAAGGATAAGTCGAACTCTGAACAGTCAGAACCAAAAAATGACTACGAAGATGGCTTTAAGTTCATAAAATCTGAAGAAACCGAGGATGATGGATTCATAAAATATGAAAACAGTGATGATTGGTGGGAAGGTGAGTATAAAGGTTGGAGAATTAGAGCTCATAAAACCATAGCAGAAAAGGGACAACGTTTTAAAAGTGCCGTTGTATGGTCTGTTTTAAGAGATGAGATTGATGAATTTGAGGATAAAGTCGAAGCCCTTTTTTCACAAATTAGGGAATATCGAGGATGGAAAATTACAGAATCTGAATATAGTGCTAAGAATCGCCTTGTTGCAAAAAAGGAAGGATATGAAGATATAAGTGTTTATTTGGGTGAAGATATAAGAAGCGAAATTGACGAAATTGAGCAAATAGCCAAAAATACTATTTTTGAAGATGAATATCGAGGTTGGAAAATTGAAACTAAAATCACCAAACGGGGAGCTCGGTATTCAGCTGAAAAAGAAGGTGCTTTTTCAATCGTACATGGTTATTCTTTAGATTCTATCAAAGAATTGATTGATGAGGAAGAAATAAATATTACCGAAACCCAGAATGTATTAGCAAATCCAGAAAACTTTTCCGAAGAATATAAAGGTTGGACTATAACGGCTAATGGCAATGAACTTATTGCAAAAAAAGAAGGAGAAGATGATATTTCTGGAATGGAAACATTAGATGCAATAGGACTATATTTGTGTAGACATCGTTTGCATGAACATATAGATAATCATTATGTACGAAAATCTTCTAATCCTGTTGAAAATGTTGCCGAAGATTTACATTATGATTTCTTTAAGAACGAATGGGTATAATAATTAGCCTTTAAAGTTGCGATTATTCCGCATCCTAACGCACGCTGCGAAACCGATGCAAATAAAAAAGAAATGCTGTTCAAGCAGATAAAATAGTTTTTTACAGGAGAAATGAATATGCCAACAAGTAAAAACAAAAGAATTACAAAAACTTGGAAACAAAAAATTGATGACCAAAAAATAAAATATAAAGAAAATCAAGCTGTGCGTGCATATAAGTTAAAACTAGCGGAACTGAAAAATGAACGTATCTATAATGATAATCAGTATTCTTTAAAAGATAAAGAAACAGAAATAAAACGGTTACAATCTCAATACGAACATGAAGAAAAAGTAAATGAACAAAAAACTCAATTTATTGTCAGAATGACTGAATTATATAATGAGTTTATAAAAGTAATTATTGGTCCAATGACAGAATTGGCAAAGGAACATTTTAATGCTCTAAAAGATATTAGACAAGAAACTGTTGCTCTTTTGCAAAATCAGATTAATTCAACAAAAGATGATATAAAAAAACTTGAGGCTGAAAAAGAAAATGCAAGAAAAACTGGGGAAATTTCTTTGTGTTCAGAAATCAGTAGTCAAATACGTAAAAATCGAAAAGATGTTGCGACTAAAGAAGAAGAACTGAATGATTTTATAAAAACAAGTTGGAATGATTTAAACGAGTTGGTTCATAGAGGTATACCTTTGCCATCACCGACTGAGTTCGTTAATAATGGTAATGGACTCATTGGCAATCAGAAAACTTATTTAATTGAATAGAAATGATTAATTTTCGAGGAGCTAAAATAAAAACTTCCTAAATTGTCGTCAGTTTTTATTTTTTTTAGTTTGCTTTGCAAACTTCATTGTTACAGGAGATGCAAATGAATAATTTAAATGAACTTTGTGAAATATGTAATGATTGTGGTGATGAAATTTTTATGTTTATGGAAAATATTCAAAAGAATAAAGATATAAATATAAAAGATCTTAATAGCTTTTTAAAAGATGTAGAAGAACTTTCAAAAGAAGATGATATTGGTTTGATTGGACATAAAATTGTAAGGTTAAAAAAAGAATGGGCATTGTTGGTAAAATATTACGCTGATGTAGAATTGACAACGTCAAAAAGGGCTTATTTAAATTCGATTACGGAATGTATTGATAAGATTGAAATAGAAGATATGACTGCTGCCTATCGTGTTTTTGATTTATCAGATGATGAAATAGAAGATATTTTTACTTCTATAGATAACTTTATAGAAGATTTTATAGAAACTATTGATAATATTGAACAGCTTCAAAAAGAAGGAAAGACCGATTCTGATGATTATAAAAAATTGTTAGAAAGTATAAATGATTTATCAAAGTTTAATGAACTGGAAAAGTCTTTGGAAAATTTTGAAGTTTGCGATATTACTTCAATTGATAATGAATTGACTACTCGGCAGTCATTGTGGAATAATTTTGAAGAAGAATATAAGAACTTAGAGTTTGAAAAAAACAATTTTGTTAGTGAACAAATTTTAATAATAAAAGATAAGTTTGAGAATATTTTGAAAGAGATTCCTGAACGTTATCTTAATCCCATTGATGCCAATGAATTGTTAGCGATTGAAAACGAAATAAATGAATTTGATGCTAATGCATGCAATACTTGTAGACCAATAAAAGAAAAAATGACTGATGGGGTAGAGGCATATAAATTAACGGAAAACTTTTCTTATGATTGTCAAAATTTTATTACTTATATTTCAAACGAAAATTTTTATACCCAAAAAAGAAGGGTGTATAACGAATATAAAGTAAAGAATGTAAAAATTAATGGAGATACAATTTTTTATGAGCAAGTGTTTAAAAACGGTAACTCCATGGAGACAAATCGTAAACTTCAACTTGGAAATATTACAGAAAGAATCCCTGAACTAGAAAATCAGTATAGTAACTTGTTAAATAGAATTAATGAAAATTTAAATAAAATAAAAGATTTTCTAGATTCAGAAGAAAGTGCAAAATTGAACAGTTTCATGGATAAAATAAAAGAGACTCGCAAAAAATACTTACACAATATATAAGAAAAATAAAATTTCTCCATTTTCTAAAAACTCTATTTCAAAAATGAAGAAACTATGAAAGCAGCCGGTTGGATAGAGGATTAATATTCTGATGAGCTGGCAAGGATTATTGATGAAATCAAAATAATTGTTTTTTTTAATCCTTTAAACATCCAACTGGCACAACATAAACTCCATCTGCACGGCGATAGGCAAATTTTCCAGTTCCGGTAAGAACCATCAGAAATGAAGGTTCTTTCATTTTGGCTGTGTCAATCTTTGTGCTGAACTTTTTCAGGGTTTCGGCGCCTTCTTCTATCAGTCTGTCGCCGCCAAGTTTAATTTCTATCAGACCGAAAGAGCCATTACGAAGGTGGACTACGGTATCACATTCGAGACCTGATTTATCGCGGTAGTGGTAAACCTGACCGTCGATGCTTTCTGCATAAACCCGAAGGTCGCGCACGCACATGGTTTCAAAAAACAATCCCATTGTGTTCAAATCTTTTGTGAGGTCATCCGGTCCAAGTCCAAGACTGGCGGTTGCAATCGAAGGGTCAGTAAAATACCGTGTGTCGGAGGTTCTGATTGCTGTCTTGGAACGGAGATTTGGATTCCATGCCGGCATATCTTCAATCACAAAGATTTTTCGCAAGGCATTTGTGTAAGCATAGACAGTATCTTCAGAAAGTGTTTCAGAATCATTAACAAGAATATCTTCCCGCAGCACCGCATAAGAAGTTTGACTGCCCTGATGTCTCGAATAAGATTTCATCAGTCTTTTTGCGCGCTCAGAATCCCGCTGCACGTTATCAACTCTTGAAATATCAGTGTTCACAATTGCATCAAAATAATCAAAAGCCTGCTCCAAAGCAATGTCTTCTTCCATATCAATTGCTCCAGGCCATCCTCCACGGCAAATCAAAAAAGCCAGCTTATCGATGTTTTTAACTTTATTTTCTGCAAGGAGCTTTTCCGGCTGATTGAACATTTCTTTGAGACTGACCTCGCCGGATGATTCCCCTGACTCAAACAACGTCATAGGACGCATTTTTATCCAGGCAAAACGGCCTGTTCCAGAATGAAAAATCTCATCGGTAACTGGAGGAACTGCAGAACCCGTAAGAATAAACTGTCCGACACTGTTTCTATGGTCTACTTCAAAACGCACGGCATCCCAAAGCTTTGGAGCAATCTGCCATTCATCTATAAGACGAGGCGTTTCTCCTTCCAGAAGTTTTGAAGGTTCTATGTCAGCCGCCGTAAGATTTGCCGTAACATCTTCTGGCTTTGACATGTACAGAATGCTTTTAGCCATCTGCTCGGCAGTTGTAGTTTTTCCGCACCATTTTGGCCCTTGTATAAGAACCTCACCTTTTCCCCTCAATTTACGGGCGAGAATATTGTCTGAGATTCTTGGTCTGTACATAGTTATATTTTATACTTTGTTCGGTAATTTGGCAAGTTTTTGTTCGGTAATTTGGCTTATGATTAATCGGGTATATGGCGGGTTTTTAATCGGTAATTTGGCATTTAAGATAGTGTTGCAGGACTTCGCATTTTTTAGGTAAAAACAGGTACAAAATGAACAAAATTCATAAAAAACTTGAACTTTGAGCTAGGTAATTAAGAAAAATAAAATTTCTCTTTTTCTCAAAAACTCAACTTTTTTCTCCAACATATAATATTTAACTTCTGTAAGTCAGAATTTAAATATTATAAACAGGGGGATACAATTTTGAATAAAAAAGAAGATGTAAAGAATAGCATGGATGACTTTGACATTGATAAAGAACTTGCTGAACTTGATGAATACATTGACGATTCTGTGAAGTTTAAGATTAAAAATGGAATATTACAAAAATATTGTGGAAACGATAGCGAAGTAGTAATTCCCGATGGGGTTAAAGTTATAGGTTCGCGTGCTTTTTCAGGTTCTCTCGATTTAGAAAAAGTAATAATCCCAGAGGGAGTAGAAGTTATAAGTGCTAGAGCTTTTGACTCTTGTGCCTTTTTAAAAGAAGTAGTCTTTCCAAAAACATTGGAAAGAATTGAAAAAGAAGCTTTTTATGATACATCATTATCTAATATTTTTATTCCACCTTCGGTAGTAGAAATAGGGCCTCGTTGTTTTGCTGCTTGTAATATAAAAGAACTAAATCATCCTTTATTAAAAATTGAAAATGAATTGGCAATAAAGGATAATCTTCTTTTATATTGTGTAGACAGTTCACTTAAAAATGTCATAATTCCTGAAGGCATCGAAGTAATAAATGATTGGGCATTTGATATGAGCGACGCGGAAAGTGTTACTATTCCTAGCAGTGTTAAATCCATTGTATTCTTTGCTTTTGGATGTTGCAGTAATCTAAAGTCAGTAAAATTAACAGAAGGTCTTAAAGTAATAGAAGACGGTGCTTTTTATAGAACAAATATGTTTGGAAATATATTAAAAAAACAGAAATGCAAAAACGATTCGTGCGGATATGATACATGCGTTAGAATCTACAATTCCGATGGTTCTTTAGATGTTTATGATTACGAAGAGCCAGAAGATGATATTGATATTATATATGAGAGAGGATGTATTGCTCATTTTAAAAATCAAGAAGATATGAAAGCCGCTGGGTGGGAATTTTTAGATAAAGAATAAATCTTAATAGACATAAAAAATGAACAAAAAAAGATGTGGCTTTAAAGATAAAGATTTGTCATATTACGAAACGAATTTAATCAGGCTCTTTTGCATTGTTTGTATATTGTAAGTTGTAAAAATAAGCACTGAGCGAAAGATAAATCAGTTTTCGTGTTTTCAGCACGCCCGGAGTAGATTGTTGACTTTTGTTCTGTTGTCGAATAAACTCGACATAATATAATGTTTTTTGTCGGGTATATTTGACACGGAGTTTGCGATGAACCATGATTTATTAAAAACAGTTATTTACGATCAGCATGAGATAATCCGCAGTCTCAATATTGTTAGCCGCGAGTATGATTTTGATATTAACGCTAATTACGTTGTTATAGGGCTACGCCGTGCCGGAAAATCAACTTTATTGTATAAAATTGTACAGGATTTGATAGGACAGGGCATTGATTGGAAGCAGATAATATATATCAATTTTGAGGATGAGCGTCTTTCTGAATTTTCTCTGAATGATTTTAATGATATTCTTGCCGTTCAGTCTGAAATGAGTGATAAAAAAGGCTGGTTCTTTTTTGATGAAATTCAAAATATTGAAGGATGGGAAAAATTTGCCCGGCGAATGGCAGACTCTAAGGAGCATACTTTTATAACAGGAAGCAATGCGAAAATGATTTCTGCGGAAATTGAAAACCGGTTGGGTGGGCGGTATCTTACAAAATATGTGACTCCATATAATTTTCGCGAATATCTGAAAGCAAAAAAAGTTGATTATTCGGATAAAACTATTTTGGGAACAAAAGGTAGTGGAAAAATTATTAGGGAATTTAAAGACTATTTCTATTTTGGAGGTTTTCCTGAAAATCTTGAATACAAAGACAAACGGGAATATGTTTCAAGCATTTATCAGAAAATTCTGCTAGGTGATATAGCTGCAAGAAACGGAATCAGAAATACGAACGGCTTGCGCCTTCTTATGAAAAAAATTGCAGAATCTGTAAAAGATGAAGTTTCTTACACAAAACTTCATAACACGCTTAAATCAATCGGTGTAAGCATAAGCAAGGATATTATTATAGATTACATTGGTTATGCCCGGCAGTCGTTCTTGATATTTGCAATCAAAAATTACTTTTCAAAGTTTGTTGAGCAGGAAACAACGCCTAAGTATTACTTTAATGACAACGGTCTGCTTAATCTTTTTTTGAACAAGGGTGAGTCTCGTTTGCTGGAAAATCTTGTTGCAATAAATCTTTGGAATAAATATAAGGATAGGCTGTTTTATCTTAAAGGCAAGAATTTTGATGCGGATTTTTTTGTGGAAGAAACAGGAGCTGTTATACAGGTTGCTTATTCTGTTGAGAATATTTCAAATGAGCGGGAAACAAAGTCTCTTGTAGAAGTTGCAAAATCTGTAAAAGAAGCAAAACAGTTTATAATCATTACCTATGAAGAAGAAAAAGAGCTGAATGTTGATGATATAAAAATCGAAGTTATTCCTGTCTGGAAATGGCTTTTAAAATAGGTTTTTGTTATTTTGTCCAAACTTCGAGTTTTTAGGAAAAATAAACAAAAGTGTAAGCGAATCTACAATTTATGAAGATTTTGTGCAATTAGAACAACTAAGTTTGCACAGCAACCCAAACCTTGCCAAGTGAAACGCGAGCATAACCATCTGTAGCAATTGTTTACAGCAATTAATTGTATTTTACTACTAAAAATAGTTGTGTTATAATTTTATACTACCAGATTTGGAATAAGATAAAAGAAACTCGCAAAGAATATTTAGGTAATGAAAAATAAAATTTCTCCATTTTTCTCAAACCCTCAACTTTTTTCTCCAACTTATAATATGTAAGTTCTGTAGCTTAGGATTTACGTATTATAAGACAAGAGGTACAATAATGAACAACGAATTGAAGTCAGAAATCAGTTTTGTGCTGGACGGCAAGGAGCTTAAAAAGAATGTTTCTGCACTTGAAGTAATTTCTTACAATGATAATGGGGAAATTGTAAAAGAAGAAGAAATTGGTCAGTATACTTGGACTCATGTATATGATGAATCTGGCAATCATATAAAATCAATAAAAACAGATGCCGCAACAGGCAAAATTGCTGAAGAAACCAGCCCTTCTGATGCTGTTCGTGTGTATTCAGATGGAACAAAAGAGGAACATTATCATTCAGAAGATGGTCTTGTATATTGGCATAAATATTATAAAAATGATGTTTTGGTCTATGAATCTTACATAGAACGCTATGAAAACAAAAGCATCAAATACACCAGAAGGTTTGAAGACGGAAAAACTATAGAAGAATGGTGTCCAGTTTCAGAAAACGCAAAAAAATCAAAAAATGCGGAAATCAAAATTTCAGAAAACGGAAAGACAATAACAGGAAAAAGAACTTTTTCAGAAGAGGAACATAAGCTCTATGAAGAATTTTCAGACGGTTCAAAAGGCTGGGCAAAATACACGGGTGACAATAAAAAACTTCTTCACCGAGTAGACAGAACTGGCTGCGAACAGATTAACGAGCTTGATGAAAACGGAAACTTTAAGTCTTACAAATACATCGAGCAAAACAAATATGATGCTTTGTACATTATTTCTGATTCTCTTTCCTACCACATTTTAGAAAAAAACGGAGTAAAAAAAGAGCAAATTACAGTCACCGAATTTTCAAAAGACGGAAAAAAGACAAGAGAAATAACATACAAAGTGATTTAGGAGAAAACAGTTTATGTTGTACAAAACACTTGGAAAAATCAAACTTGACGCTGAGGATTTGATTGCTTATTCAACGCCAAAATTTACAGTTGAACGAAAAATCAAATATTTTAATAAAGCAAGAGAAGCTAAAGAAAAATCTTTGAATGGCAGTGTAACCGTAACAAGATGCACTCCAAACAATAAAGATATTGACAGTTTTGTGTTTACAAAAACGGCAACGGTATTCAAGGACGAACCCGGCTTTTACAATTATGAAAAAGATCAGTCTAATTCAGAACGCTACGTATGGTGGATGAACTTTGGCGGCAATCCCGAACTTATGTATTTCTTGCAGATTTGTGCAGCCGGCATTACCGGGGTAGACGAGCTTGTTCTTCATTCTGTGGATGACGACACTTTTCTTGACGCTAAAGAAATGTACGAAGACCTTGATGACGAAAACTCACTCGATTCAATAATAAATATGCTTTTTGAAAAAGAATATTACTGGGGTTCTGGCGACGGAAACTGATTTTAAGTTTTTATGGAATGTTGTAGATACAAGAATCTAACTTAAACTCAAACCGAAAATTGTTCTGGAAGTACGGCTTCTAGTCAATTTTCGGTTTTATTTTTATAGGAGAAAAAACATGACAGAAAAAGAACTAACTCAAAAATTAAGCGACTGCTCATTTGTTTTAATGAAACCTAATAAATGTGCAGTTGCAATCAAAGACATTCCACAGGGATTTTCCATCGTTGCAAAAGGACTTGATAATGATGCTAAAAAAATTGTAGCAATTGCACAAAAACTTTTAAAACTCGTTGTGGAAGCCCCCGAAGAAGCAAAAAAAATATATAACGAAATTGAAGTTGATGTTTCTTTTAATAAGTACGACGAATTTCTGATAGATATTATGGAAGAATTCCGTCTTATAAAAACAGGCAGCAAAAAGCCAAAAAAATAAGGCGGAAACTCAGCGTATTTTTCATCTTGACTAATTCATAATTCTTAAAAACGTGTTATAATTGTTTTTATGACTATTGAAGAAACAAGGTTAAAAAATATTCATCTGGTAAAAATGCTTGCAAGACACTTTTTTGTAGCGTTTTTGCCAGATTCACAGGAAGTTATTGACGAGTTAAACGAAAACATCAAACAAGATTCGTTCGATTTTGATTCCTTAATATCCACGCAAAATAAAAATACTCATGAATTTTTAGCCAACTTTCTGCCAAAAAACGAAGACTTTTTTACGAATAAAAAACTTCAAAACGAAATCATAAAAAAATATGAAGAAAACACAGAATTGTTCAAGTACGGTTTGCCGCAACTTTGTTTGGAAGAGATTTACGATTCCAAGTTTAAAAAAGAACTAAATCTTCGTGCCGGCAATGTTCTTGAATCGCTGAATAAAAATTCTTCGGAAAAATGTGGTGAATTTAATCTTGTTGAAGATTTTATGGGAAAAATAAAATCTGCTTGGAGTTTTGAAGACAAAGATTTGTCATATTACGAAGCCGAAGTTAATTTTTACGGTCTTAAAAAGATTATAAAAACTTCTGAGCCAAAAACTCTTCTGTTTAAATGGAATAATTTCAATGCTGTTACTTCAATAAAGCAAATCGGCAAAAAGGAAAAAAACTCCAAGCCCGAAAAACTTGACAACATTTATTCCGCCTACAAAGTTTATGCTCAAGGCGAATATTCAAAAATCTTTATAGGCTATAAGGCAGAAAAAAATGCTTCTTCACTAAAAGATTTCATAAAACTTGGTACAAATACAATCTACCAAAAGTTGAACAGCAAGTATCATGCCGAAAAAAACACGAACGATGATTTGATTCGCCTTGGTTTTCATCTTGCGGACGAAGAAAACTTGATTAATACAGAATCCACTGATTTGGACGAATATCGGTTTAAGCATCAAAAATCTTTTCAGATAACCGAAAATCAGATTTTCTATATAAACAATGAGCTTCAAAAGTTTGACGGAAGTTATGTTCCGCAGTGCTTGGAAGATGATTGTAAATCTAGCGGCGAAAAGAAATCTTTGCTTGACCACTTGTACGAAAATTGCGTGCAGATTGTTCAAAAATTTCATAAAAAATGGCTTGATTTCGATAAATACGAAAGTGGGCTTCCTTTTGAAAAAGAAGAGTTTCAGTTTATTAACAAGATTTTTGATTCTGTAATTTCTTTTAGACTTGAACTTTCTTCAATCGAAAAAGAAAATTTTGATTCAGAAACTAACGAGAAATTCAAATCCATAGAAAATGTTCAAAGCGTTTTTGAAAAAATAAAGCTGCTGTCTGAACTGGAAAGCATTTCTAAAAATTCAAAAATTTTAGAGCCTTTAAAAAGTCTGTTCACCAAAAACTCGTGGCAGTCCGTAAAGCAAAAACTTAATATCGACAATTCTTTGGAATATGAGCCAGAAAAAAAATCGAAAAAGCCGGTTTTTAGCGACAATATTGATTATGGCGGCGAAAACTACAGTGCGGATGAAGATTCGTATGAGGCGCAACCTTACGATATGGCAAACAGTCGGTATGGCGAAGAAGCCGATGACTCCTATGAATATCTTATGAATCTGTTTTGCCAGGAATTTGAAGACGATTCTTTTTTTGTAAAAACTTTTTCAAAATTGGCCAAAAAGCAATTGCAAAACAAAAAAGATACAAATTCTTATAAGGCTTTGCTAGAACTTTTTGAAAAATGCGACAGAACTCATTCGTACAGCGCTTTGTGGACTTACTACAAAACTAAAAACGACTTGGATTCCTCAAACAACGAAATGAGGGCTGTTTTTTCAAAACAAATAAAACGGATTCTCGACACTTTTATTCGCCATTTTAAGAATGAATTGGGGGAAATCTAATATGGAAAAAAATGTTAGGGAACTTATAACAGATATTTCGATTGAAAACGGCTTTTTCCCAGCGGATTTGGCAAATTGCTACGAAAAACATTCTGAAAAAATCGACAATATTATTTCAGTTTTTGATTTAAAAACGCCACAAGATAAAAAAATCGTTGAAGCCGCCTGCGAAATAATCAGCAGCAGTTTTGAAAAATCTGATAACCAGGTGGATTTTGAAGCGGAAATTCCAAAAGAAACAAAACTTCTTGTAATTACGGCTTTTCTGAAAAGTATTCAGTTTTTTTCAATGTGCTGGAATTTGGTGATTCTTGAAAAAAACAGCGTTTCAAAAAATCAGCCTAACGCATTTGTATTTGACTGGAACTGTGCAAAAAGAATTTCCATCTATGAATATCAGGAATATATGGCGGCCGCTGGCGACGGAATGAGAAAATTCGGCAAAGAAAACGAAATTTCCGATTTTGGAAAACTTGGCCAGATGTGCGAAATTGAAGACAAGGAATATCAGTTCTACATTGACTTGAACCAAAATGTCGCTTCAAAAAAGTTTGCTGTGGAACTGGAATTTACAAATGCAGATGAAAATTACAAAACTTCCATAGTTTCAAAAGGCGATGGAACTTGCAGATTGTATTCGCAGCCTGTGCAAGTTGGAGATATTTTCCGCGGAATAAAAAATCTAATCGTAAAAATTATTCCCGAAGAATAAACGCCAGTCCTAGCCAAAAAATCGAGTTTTTAGGAAGATGAACAAAAGCGTAAGCAAATTTACAATTTGTGAAGATTTTGTGCGATAAGAACAATCTTGGTTACGGAGTAACCCAAACCAATTCAAACGAAGTTTGAGCACAACCATCTGTAGCAAATTGTAAATTTGCTGAAAGCGTTTTTTCATAATTTATAAAAAAACCGGCTTTTGGACTATCTAAATAAAATTTATCTTCATAAGGTGAGTTTATGACAAAGTTGTATGTTCCCATTGTTTCAAGCGAAAATGAATTATTTGAAGTAAAAACCGTTTTCGATGAAGATTTAAGCGTAAACGGTTTTTACTATCACAGCGATTGCGAAAACGTTGATCCTTTGCTAAAAAAATTAAAAGCCGCTTTTTCAAACGACATAAAAGCTCGTATAAAAATCAGAAAAGGCGACGAAAAATTCAAATCTTTTGATTCAAGCACGCAATCCATTCATCTTGGCATTTTTGTTTCTTTGTTTTCTTATTTAAAAAAACGTGAATTTTCAAAAAAATACAGCACAATCACAGTTACAGGAAATTTTTCTGTATGCAACAAAAAAATAAAGCTGGAAGCGGTTTCAGAAATCCTTCAAAAATTTGAAGTTGCCAAGGAAAACGCTTTTTCAAATCCGAACGAAAAGCATTTGTTCATTTATGTAAGCGATGAAGAAAAACCTGTTTTGGAAGGTTGGCATAAAAATCTTTTTGTTGTGGCCATTTCTTCAAAAGAAAAAATTGAATGTGTTTTTGCCGAAATTTTTGAACTGAATGCACTTCAGAAAAAGGTCATTTCTTCATTTTTGGATTCCAAGTATAAAAATGAATATGTTGAAACTCCATCTTTTATAGAATGGAAAAAGGAGTTTCTTTGCAATGAATGTGCAGGCTTTATAATTCAAGGAAAGTCAAACAGCGGAAAAACCATTGCCGCAACAAATCTTTGCAAATATCTGCTTGTTACAGACTTTTGCAAAAAAATAGTTTGGATTACAATTAATGACAATAAACGATTTTGGAATAAAATCACGGGATCAACAGGAAATGTAATCAACTTTGACAAAACACAAATCATAAAAAATGAATTTTTGGAGCAGTTTTGTGAGCTGGATGATTTTCTTGCGAGTAAAAAAGAAGTTTGCTTAATAATCGACAACATTGAAGGCGACTTTGTAGATGAAATATTGACTTTTATAAATGACAACTATAAAAATTCGATTGAACAAGGCATCCTAAAAATAATACTTACAAGCTGGTATAAAAGCAAAGACAAGGAACTTGTGCAAAGTCTGCGTTTGTCAGAAAAAAGTGCTGAAAAACTGGAAATTACCCGCAACGAATTCAATTATATCGTTTTTAGCGTTTTAGAAACTTTTCAGAACAAATCAGTTTATTTTGAAAGCCCTGTGGAATTGCAAAACAAACTTTTGAATCTGCTTTACAAACAGTGCTTTAGTGGCAAAACAATCTATCCCGGCTACGTTGCGCTTGCCCTTGCTCCATTGCACGAAATTGAACTTGCAGAACTGATTGAACGCTACGAACAGGAAGACATAAAAAATCTTTCTGCAAAAAAAAGAATTCTAAAAATCGATTTTGAAGTTTTAGACCCGGTTTCACAGTTGGTTTTCTTTACTTTTTTAGGAATCCATAATTACTGGGGTGAAATAAATGCTGAAGAAATTTGTAAAACTTTAAACACAAAGATTTTTAACAGTTCGAATGTTGGAAATTCATTTATTTCTGAAAAAAATGTGGCAGATTCTATAAAAAAACTTGTAAAAAAGGATTTTCTTCAAAAAAATGAAAAAAACGCATATTTTATCAAAAAAGATGTGGTTGAATATTGTATTTTTTCAAATCCTAAAAAAGGTGAAATCGAAGAAAAATTCACTGCTGTGCGGAACGTTTTAATTCCCGACGACATAAAAATCGAATTCACGATTCAATACAATCTGTTTGATGAATTCAAAGGTTTGATAAAAGATTTTCCCGATAGCAAAAAGATAAATGACTTTTTCATTTACTGCATTGAAAAAGATAAAGGCTTGAATTACTTAAAAGTTCTTGTTGAAAAAGGAATTGATCCTAATTATAAGGATAAGGATAATTTTACTGCTATTGATGAAGTTTGGTTCCACAAACCTGATGTAAAAGTTCTTGATTATCTGATTGAAATAGGTTTTAAGCCAAGAAAACTCTCATTAACCGGTAACAGTTGTTCTCCATTGACATGTGCAGTTATGGTTGGTCATGTTCCTCTTGTAAAATGGATTATAAAAAAACATCTTTTTGACGACATCAATAAATACGAATATAGAGGGCAGTATACAGCTTTACAACTTTATACTGCGATTGGAGCAAATACCGAAATTCTATACCTTTTAATAGAGGCAGGTGCAGATTTTTTCCTAAAAACAAAAACAAAAATCGCGCTAGGTCTTTTGAGTTTGGCAGTAGGAAATAGCAAACATCCTGAAATTTTAGAAGAATTAGTTCAATATAAGTTATATGATGATTGTTTTGATAATAATGATGCAGAATTTGCTCTAAAATATGCAATTAAAATTAAAAATAAAAAAGCAATCAAAATTTTAACTCCACTTTTTAAGGAAGGTAATGGAGTTGAGGTTCCCCAAAGAGTATGATTTTCTAATTTTTATCAAAACCCAAGCATATTGGAATTTATTAACTTGGTTGAATTTTTCAATTCCGCTTGTCGTTCGGGGTCCAATCCCTAACGCAAATCAATTTCTAAAGCATAATATTTTCCAGTCTATCAGCAAATGAAAGACCAGGAAATGTATATTTTTTATAAATCTAACAGTTCAATCTTTAATTTTTTACGAGGTGTTTATGATTTACATTTTAAAAGAGTTTTTTCAAAGAATAGCGAGCAATATTTCTTATTTCTTTACGGATACGTTTTTTCCTTTGGTTAAAATTATTTTGCTTTATCCTTTTGCAATGATGGGAATTATTTCTGCGCAACTTGCAATTGCAGATAATATTTTAGAAAACTACTTTTTCAAAAAAAGAAAAATCCCTGAAAAATGGCTAAAAAAGGGAATTGAACAAAAAAATCCTCGTGCGTATGTTCTTATGGGAAGATTTATTCAAAGAAACATTGAGCTAGCTGGTTGGGAAAATCGACCGAGCGAAAAGGAACAAATAGCCGGTTTTAATAAAGCTTTAGATTTGTACAAAAAAGCAGCCGCCCAAAACTACGCAATCGGTCAATATTGGGTTTTTCAAATTCATTACTACAAGGAATATTGCAGCTGGAAAACTGACGGAACAGAAGAACTTGAATTGGCGGCAAAAAACGGCTGCCCGAATGCTCAATTTTATTATGCTAAAAAATTTTTAGAAGCTGACGATGTTGAAAATGGTTCTTACTGGATGAAAAAAGCCGCAAGCCAGAGCAAAAGAGAATGGAAAAAATGCGAAAGCAATCCGCCTTTTTATGACGATGTAAAAAAATGGGTGAAAAACAACAAAGATATTATCCAAATCAGAAAGCTTGCTTTGGAAGGCGATGCGGACGCAATGTATAAATATGCACAATATATGAAGCATGATTCTTTTAACAATGACAGCCTAAAACTTGGCCATGAATGGAACACAAAAGCCGCAAAAAAAGGTTCAGTTTCAGCCATGTGCGATGAAGCAACCTTTATTGTAAACGATTGGGTCAGCGGAACTCTGGAAGAAGCCGTTGAATATTATAAAAAGGCGATTGCCGGCGGAAGCAAACTTGCACATTGGGGACTTGGCGAATGTTATCTTTATGGCTGGGGAACGGAAAAAAACTATGAAAAAGCAAAATATCATCTGAACCAAGCTGCCAAGTACGGATATAAATTTTGCGCAAAAGAACTTAAAGGCGTTACTTCAGAAAATATCAGTAAAATCGACGGTAAAAAAATATTAAAAAATCACCGGGATTTTTATAATTAGGAAAAATTATGGAAAACAACAAAACAATGAAGAATCTAAGCAGAATCAACGCTAGAATCTACGAGCTGATGTTTCTTCTTTATGACCAGATGGCAGAAATAAAAGAACAGCTGGATTTATTGATAAAAAGCGGAAAAACTTACTACAAAGGATATAAAATAACTGGCGACATTGGATTCGGTGTTGATGAAGAAGACAACATTTCCGGAGTTGATGAGTATTTTGAAGCCGAATCAGAATGGAAACTCGTGTTTGAATATGGGAAAAAACTGCCGAACAAACTAAAGGCTCTTGATTTGTGGAAAAACTACAGCAAGGATGAACTTTCAATTCCTATGGATTACATTTGCCGCGTAACTTACGGTTTTCTTCATCCTGAAAAGGAAGAAGATGAAAAGCCATATTGGGCGAACTACAAAATTCCTTATGAAATTTTTAAAAATGCAAAGCCAGAAGATTTTTATCACTGCATAAAAATCACTATTGGAAAATTCAAGTTGCACAGAAAATTCACAGAAAAAGAGCGCAAAGACTTTAGGATGAACAAAGAATACTTTGAAAAAATGAAAAAACATCCAGAAAGACAAAATTTCTTCTGGTTTGAAAAACGAAAACTCCTGAAACTTGCAAAAAAAATGCTTGAATATGAACTTAGCATAAATTTAACTTCTAAAAAAATCAAAAAAGACTTTGAGCAGCTTGTAAAAAACGGATATTCAATATTCGACAAAAGCGAGATAGAAAAAACGCTCGACTATAATTTTCATCATCCGTTTGGAATTGTTACAAAAGACGATTCTCTGCTTGCTTACACTTTTCATAACCTTATGACAATGAATGGACTTTCAGCCGACAACGAGGAAAATTATTTAGACGGAGAAGTTCCGCAATGGGCAGATCCGCCGTTTTTTAAGGAAGAACCATTCAACAAAATTCACTTGTGTTTTTCAATGCACGGACTTTACACTCACTGCGATTTAACAAGAAAAGAAGTCCTAAAAATGAAGTTAAGAAACTTCAGCCCATATTTTGAAATCCGGATTGAAACAAATCCAGAAGTGGAAAGTTGAATTCTTATTTAATTTTTATTGGGGTAGGAGTAAGCGTATAGCCAATAGAGTGCAGAATGTTCCACACTGTTGAAAAAGCAGGATTGCCGTTTGGTGATAAGGCCTTATATAATCCCTCTCTTGTTATGCCAGCTTCTTTCGCAGTCTTTGTCATTCCTCTTGCTCTTGCCACATCACTTATTGCCTTGAGTAATTCTTCTTGAGTTCCGTCTTTTGCAACAAGTTCAAGATATCCTTTTCTAAGTTCTTCCGTATCTAGATATTCAGCAACATCAAATTTTGTGGTTTCCAACATACTAAACCTCCTCTGCCATTTTTTTAGCAGTTTCTATATCCTTATTCTGTGAAGATTTATCTCCTCCAACAAGAAGAAATACAATCCTGCTGTCCTTATTTGTAAAATAAATCCTATATCCTTTGCCGACATCAATCCTCAACTCAAAAACTTTATTACCGACAGATTTTGAATCTCCAAAATTTCCATCTTCCATTCTGACAATTCGTCTTGCTATTGCGATTTTTGCAATAGAATCTTTCAAGTTCTTAAGCCACTTTGAGAATTCTTTTGTTTGCCGCACTTCATAATTCATCATAATGTATCGTAAACTATAATTCACAGTTAATCAAGAATTAATTTTTCACATTTCTATTAGATAATATTGTGTAAAAAAACAACATTCCGACTATTCCATTTCCGCCAAAGCCGTCATTCCTTTGATGTGGGCTTTCCATTCGTTTACAAGCCATTCTGGTTCAAGCGGTTTTGCATAGCAACCTTGAGACAAAATCCACTCTTCAATTTTTAGATATTGCGTTGAAGAAAATTCGATTGTTGTGCAGTTTCTCGCCTCGTCATCGTATAATTTTTGGTCTTCTGCCCAGACAAAATCTTTTAGCATTTGCCGGGCGTTCTCGTAAAATTCAATTTTGTAATGCTCAGATTCGTTATAAGAAAAAGAGCCGAATTTGCCGCCGCCGCAGTGTTTTTCAAACTCAAAATCTTTTGGAAGCGAAAAAGTTTCTTCTGTTGCTTTTGGATTTTTTATTCTTGAAAGCGAAAAAAGTCTGTTTTCATTTCGCTCTTCTGAAAAGCCGTACAAAAAATAGTTTCCGTTGTCCATTACAAGCTGGTACGGATGAACTTTTCTATGCGTGTTTTCTGGATTCCACAGGCCGATGTAGTCAAATTCGATTTTTAAGTTATTCCGCAGGGAGTGCAAAATCGTTTTCCACACATTTTCTTCTATTATATTGATTGGCAGGGGATTTGGAGAAAGCGCAATTCTTTTTAAAAGCTCGTCATTTTCTTCATGGCCGGAATTTGCCAGTAAGTTTATTGAGCTGCAAATTTCGCTGTACAAAGGGGAATCCTTAAAATGGGAAAGCATAATTTTTGTCGCAAACAACGAAATCATCGCATCCGGTGAAATTGCGTTCAAGGGCATTTCAAAATCTGAAGTATAAAAATATCCGCGATGTTCGTAGTCGTATTCAATTGGAGCGCCAAAGCGGTCGCGCAAAAATTCAATATCGCGGCTGATTGTTGCAATTCCTTTTCCACTGTTAAACTCTTCTGCAAGTTGTTTTGTATTCGGATAAGTTCCCGATTTTATCTTTTTATGAATTCCCACCAGCCGTTCCAGCATCAAATGCGAAACAATATGTCTTTTTTCCTGTGCCATAAAATTATTTTAACACAAAAAGCGAAAATCACATATCGTCAATGCTTAAGCCACTAAGATTTATAGAAAAGCCAGGAATATTTTTCTTGAATACATTTGCTTTTTCTTCAAGCAGTTTAAGATTTATTTTTTCGGCTTTACGTTTAACTTCGTAAATGTTACATATTTTTGAAAAACCGTTTATGGCAATGATGTCAATTTCGTTTTGAGATTTTTTATCCCACCAGCCACCAAGCAAAGTCAATTGCGTTTCTTCTTTTATTTTTTCTGTCAAATATTGCTCAAGGGTTTTGCCGGTAAAAGTTTCATAATCCCGCAAGATTAAAGTTTTCAATAAATCGTATTGCCCAAGTTCAATTAAATTCTGGTTGGAATAAATGAACCAAAAATAAAACCGCAGATAACAATCCGTAATTTGCCAGCGAACATTTCTACTTTCGGCTTTTGAATAAAGAGGTCTTATAGGTTTTATCACATTGTAAACTTTATAAAGATTTGAAAGATATGTTCCAGTATTCTTTTGAATTATAAAATCAATTTCACTTTGAGTTGTCATTCCTTTTGAAATTAGTGACAGTATGGAAAAATAAATTCCGTAATCTTTTCCCATTTCGCTTACCAAAACATCTTTGCCATCGATTAAGAACGGAGAAGTGATTCCTGTTACAAAGTCAATCATCTGATTTTTTGTTGTGCAACCAGATTCCATGAGCAAAAAAATGTATTTTGCAACTCCGCCACTAAGCATATAAAGGCATAGCAAATCTTCATTTGTGAAAGCTGGATTAAAATCCTTTAAAATTTCTTTGCATATAGAAGGTGCAAATGGCATTAAATTGATTTTTGCAGTCGCACGTCCGAACAAAGGCTCTTTCGAATCTTCAAAAATCTTTATCATCATTGAATAAACTGAACCACATACAATAAAGTTGATTTTAGAGTTATTTTTGTTCGCGTCCCAAATATTTTGCATTTCACTAAAAAAGGCAGAATTTATTGTTTGTAAATCCTGAAATTCGTCAATAATCAAAATAAAATGCTGCTGTTTTGAAAACTGCATTACCTGTTCAAAGAGCACGGAAAGTTTTGTAATATTTCCGAATATTTTTAACCCAATCGATTCTTCAAGTTGTTTTTGCCACTGTTGACATAAAAGCGTTTCGGAGCAACGTGTTGTAAACAAATAACAACTTTTTTTGCCCTCAATAAATTTTTTGAGCAACGTTGTTTTACCAATTCTTCTTCGCCCAGTTATTAAAGTGAAATTTGCGTTTGTAAAAGAATTTTTTTCAATTTGTTCAAGCGATTCAAGTTCTTTTTTTCGGTCATAAAATTTCATCATTTAATATAATCACCATTAACTTAATGATGATTATATTAGTACAAAGCTATAAAATTTTCAAGATGAAATTTATTATTCGTTGGAAAATCTAAAAAGCTCATGTCTTTGCAAAGTTTCAACAATCGGCTTGTAATAGTTTTGGTATTCGCTTTTGTTTGGAGAGGCAAAATGCCAGGTATTCAAAAGCGGGATTTGCCTTGAACCGGCTTTTAGCTTCATAAAGTCAACATCGTTTCCGTTTTGACGCTCTGTGATTTCGCCAAGAAAATTTATCCGGCCTTCAAAATTCATTGTGATAATCAAATCTGGCGACAAAAGCTCGATTTCTTTGTTAAAAAGATTTTCTTTTGATTTTTGAGACTTTTCTAAAAATGAATCGATTAGAAGATTGTCCGCTTCCCATGAATCACTTTCATTTGAAAACTTTGAAAGATTCATAAATGCAAAACTGATTCCATTTTGTGTTCCAAAATTAGCTGCAAGCTCGCTGGCATAAGGAGTTTTTTCCCAGTCAGTCTCGCGGTGGATTATTCCGTAGGCAATATAAAATAAAAGCCGATGAAATTTGTATTCATCAAGAGATTTTCCGCCAACAGACTTTGCCTTGTACGCTTCAAAAAGAGTTTTTACATAATTCAACCCAGCCATCCCTAAAGCTTCACGCCCAACAAAAAGAATTTTCACAGGCTGCTGAGTGTAAAAAGGGTAGAATCCATCTTCCACAAAAAGCTCTGAAGATGATTTTTCTGTGCACACAATTTTTTTCCATTCAGAAAGAAGAGCTGAAATTTCTGTATCAAGTTTTTGTTCGGATGAAAGAGTGTAGGGCATGAGGAGTTCCTCCTAAATTATTTCTTTAAGAAACCTTCAATAGTTCTTCTTCAAAACAAAATATTAAACCTTTATTTGCAAATTGAGTAGAAAAATTTTGTTTTATAATTTTTGGAATATAAATTTTCATATAATTTAAAATTTCCTCTGCATAATCAGTTTCATTTGTTTGTCTAATACTATTAATTGCGTTTTTATATAGTGTATAAATTCCTTTGTTTTGTTTTGACAAATTTTTTATATGTAAATTAATATTTAATAATATTTTATCTATTTCAAGAACTGATAGACCAGTAAGATTCCCTTCGTGTTCTACATGATCTCCTAATAAATGAGTGTAATATAGTATCGCTCCAATATCCCTTGAGTCGTTTGCTCTAATACCAAGATTTGTTTTTATAGAATTAATTATTTGGAAATTTCTTTCTTTTTGTGTATCTCTTATATATTTTAAAAATCTATTCCAATCAGAAATAAGAAAAGTCGTCTCATTTCCATAGTAGTATTCAAATTTTTCTTGAAATGTAGATTTTAAAGCTTCTGGATATTGTCGATCAGAAGGAGTTCCTTCTGAATCTAAATCAATATCAATATCAAATCCCCAATGATTTATAAGTCGGTGACCATACTCTCCCCAGTTAAAATATGGAAATTCAGCTTTTAAATTATTATAAAAATTATCTTGGTTGTATTTATCAATATAGGAATTTATACTTGCAAATAAATAATCTAATTTTTGCTTGTTTACATATGAAACTGAAAAATCATTTTCAGAATATAAACCAATAACTGCTAACATATCCCATGAATGATCTTCACCAATTTTGGCGAAAGTTTTTTGAGAAAAAATATTAACTATCAAAAGAACTATAAATATATATTTATTGACTAACTTTCTTTTCAGCATCGAGCATTCCATAAGAATAAAAAGCTTTTGAATAGTATTCTTTTGCTAAATCTATGTTTTTTTCTACTCCTATTCCAGATTCATATCTTTTTGCAATTTCTAAGGTTGCTTGTGCATTACCATTATCAGCAGATTTTTTATACCAATATGAAGATATATATTCTTTTTCACTTTTTATAAATGGTATAATTCCTATGTCAGAAATTATAATTCCAGCATCAGAAAAATATTTGAAAAGTTTTGAATTGCCATTATCATATAAAGTTGCTAATTCATATTGTGCTATTACATTATTATTCATAGCTGCAAGTACAAGCATCTTATATGAAGAAAATACATCTCTTTCAACGTTGTTTCCTGTTAAGAAACATTTAAATAACTCGTATTGGGCTACGTTGTCACTGGTTGAGGCTAATTTTAGTAAATTATTTACTTCTGGAGCATAAATAGTTTTTTCAATAGGATTTTTTGTTACAATGCCAAATTGTTCAAACTTATAAAAATCTGAAAAATATTTTGCTTCTTTTAAAGAATAACAAAACATATCCTTTTTATTATTAATTGAGAGTTTTGAGCAAAAATATGGTTTGTTAGGTAATTCTTTTGTTGAATTTGTGATTTCATCAGTTATCGCTTTTAATCTTCCTGAAATTTTTAATGTATCTAATTTTTCTTTTTCTTCCTTTTCAAAAACCTTTTTTTGTTCTGTTGAGGTTTGTTTTGAAATTTGCTTTTTATGATTTTCTAATAAACTTGTATATTCTGTGTCTTTTTTTGCATCATATGAAAAATTATCTAATTGTTTATATAAATCAGGAAGTAAACAAGATTCTATTTCATTAGGGGTAACTTGAACATCTGATAATAATTGGATTACTTTTGAGTTATTTTTTATGAAAGAACAATCATATTTTAATTCTATTATTTGATTGTTTTTATTAATGATTCCTAAAATTAATTCATATATTCCTTTTTGTTCTAAATCAATTTTATAAGAAATTTTACAATTTTTTGAATCAGACTCTGGTGGTAGTGGAGTTTGATAGATTTTATTATTGACAATAATATAGACAAATTTATCTAGAGCAAATTTTGCCGGAATTAAAACTGTAAGGTTTTTATCTTTTTCAATATTTATATGCATATCAATTGCATTAAGTTCGAATAGTAATGCAGGATTCAGAGTGTTGCTTTTTGAATTTTCTTCATATTCAATTAATGCTAACATATCTGAAGCTATAGAATAAAATTCTCTTCGTGCAAGATTTAATTTGAGTAATGATTTTGCTTTTTCATTTTGACCTAATTTAAAATATATGCCAGCTAAAAATATTCTATTTTCAGATTCATTTTCAGGAACTATATTATTTTCAATTATTTTTAGATAGTTAATAATTAAAGGAATATTGGCATTTGTATTTTTTTCTAATAAAATTTGGATCATATTTTTTGCAACACAAATATAGTATGGATCTGTTTTTAAATATGAATAGTTCTTTTTTAATAGCTCATATTTATTATAACATTCTATAGCTTTGGAAAAATTTGAATTTAATTGATATTGTGCTCCTAGCTGATACCAAAATACAGGAAAATATTCAAATATATGTTTTTTATTTTCTAGAATTCTGATTAAATCTTTATGGTTGTCTTTTTTTTCAGCTAATTGTTTAATAAAATCTTTCATCTCTGTTTCAGAAATTTCATATTTAGAAGGAATTTTATAGGAAGTAATAATATCACTATAAGCACTAAAAAGATTTATTCTTGAATCATCTATTAAATTTAGTTCTTTTTGATCTAATTTAAATAATTGCTCTTTTAATTTATTATTAGCATCATATTTTGCAGATGTAATGTTCAATCCAGCTGAAATCCCTGTATAAGCTAATGATGTTACCAATGAAATGGGTGAAAAACCTCCATTAAATACGGAACCAAATGATGAAAATGCTTTTGTATAAGCTTGTTTTCTTTCCTGTGTATTCATTTCTATAACAAATTTTTTTTCATTTTCTGTTAACTTCAATTGCTTAATTGTATCTAGTAAATCTATATAAGAACTTTTTATTGTATAATCATATAATTTAGATTTATCAATCTGATTTATTATAAAATCGAATTCTTGATTTAATATTTCCCTATCTTTATTTTGAATGATATTTGATGTTGTATACTGAATTTGGTTCATTAACATGGCAAGCTGAATTTTTTCATCTTCACCAATATTTTTTGTCTGAGCAAAAAGCGTATTTAATGTAAAAATTACAGCTAGTAAAAATATTTTTTTTATATATTTCATTATCATATTAGTCTCCATTTTCTATTCCAAATCAAGTTCATCCCAATCAGCAATTTGCCAGTAACCATCTTCATCTAAATACATTTCAATTTTCTTTCCATTATTATTTCTATTTAGACGGAAAAAATATTCCTTGGAAGATAAATCAAAATGCAAGGCATGGGTAATATTTATAGAAATATGTTTTTTTCTAGGTTCATAGACACATAGATTTATAAATATCTGATTATTTCTCATGGAAAAATCCATTACTCTTGCTTTTGAATATTGCACATTGCAGTTATCTTCATCGTTAGTACAATTATAATTTTCACAATCGTAATTATCATTTGGATTATAAGGAAGAGCAGGTTTAGGTGCTGTATTTTTTGCTACAGAACTGATTATTCCTCCAATTCCTAGCAAACATAGTGCACCTCCGATTATATCACCTATAATCGAACCTTTGTTGTTATTGCCATTTCCATCATAATAAGACATAAATTCCATCTCCTTATCATTTTCTTTCCCGATAGTATACCACCGCTTCCAAATTTATGCAAACTATAGTGCGTGTAACTAAAAAGCGTGTTATTATAGGGTTTGATAAAATATAATTTTCCTATGGATTTAGGAAAGGCGATTGTTGAGTTGCGTAAGCGCAATGGGCTTAGTCAGGAGCAGCTTGCTTTTGATGCTGGCGTTTCCAGGCATTATATGTATAAAATAGAAAATAATCTTGCAAGTCCAACTGTAAAATCGCTCGAAAAACTTGCCGCCGCATTAAAAATCAAGCCGTCCATGATTTTTCTGACTGCCGAACAGATTAATTAATCCAAACTTCGAGTTTTTTATAAACTTTCAAAAAACGCTTTCAGCGACTTTTCAATTTGCTCAGATGGTTGTGCTCGCACTTCGTTTGTATTGTTTTGGGTTGCTATGCAACGTTAGTTGTTCTTATCGCACAAAATCTTCACAAATTGCAAATCCGCTTACGCTTTATTTTTTTTCAAAAACTCGAAGTTTAAGCTAATTAGCCTGCCTAATCGCTTCGTCCAGATAATCTTCAAATTCTTCTGCAGAAAGAATTTCCGCCTCCGCATCTTTTTCAGGCCTCAAGTAAATATAAGAAGTGTACCCATACCAAGAAGATTCAAGATTCGGGAGAATTGAATTTTTAAGCAGCCGGGCATTTTTTCTGTTTAACCGTGCAATTATTGCTCCAGGTCTGCTTGTGTCAAAGTCCACTCCGATGTCAGAATTAATATCACATATTGCCAATGTCATTGTGTTGTATTGCTGGTCTTCTATAATCTGCAAATACCTAAAAGTTTTTTCTTCCGCAAAAGCCGAAAATCCAACCAACATCATCAAAACCAAAATAAAATTCTTCTTCATAAAACACCTTCCTTTTTCTGTTTTGCGGATATCTTACATCAGTATATCTATCAAATTGTGATAGAGTGATTTTTGGTTTACTAAATATTTCTGTTTTTGAAATAACTCTGATTTTTGCTCGGTAAATAGAACTCAACATGAAGGTTGCTTTGCGGTGAATAGATTCGCAGGTCATTTGAATAAAGTCTTTAAGCAAATAATTTAATTAAGAAAAAAATCCGTTTTTTAGCCTTTTGGTTTTACGGATTTTTTCAAGATGTTTTTCCAATGAGGAAAAGAAATTTTATGACAGCGTTACTGATTATTCTTGCTGCTATTTTATTGCTTTTTGCTGGATATGTTTTTTATGGTTCGCTTTTTGCTTCAATCCGAAATGAAGGTAAATCTATCGGTGAAATCATTAAGACTTCAATGGGAAAATTTGCTAAATAATTGTTTATCATTTTTCTCTTCTTGTTTTGATTCTTGTAATTGTTTCATTTGTAAATATTGTTGCAAGTGCATTCTTTGCCCCGGTCCTTACTGCACAGCATATTGCCGAAGGTGCTAAAGCTACTGGTCTTTTTGCATCCTACAGAAAATCAGACAACTGCGATGATTTCTGTTTGCTTTATAATTCTTGCTGTAATTTATGGATTAGTTACTAATCGGTTTGGTATAAAAACTCTTCCTGCTGTTGCGGCATGGCTTGGAAAAGTTGGCAAAAAAAAGCAAGACGTTCTTTATTCCAATGGCATTTATGCTTTGCGCAACATTGACTCAGCTTGTTTTTACTATCGTTGGAAAGCTTTCCGCTATGATTTAGCATGTTCCAAACGCAATGTTTTGGGGAAACTGGGTTCAGTTGCTTTTTGCTACAGCAATGGCTGTTCTTGCGATTGTACTTGTAGTTGAAGGTGTAAAAACATTTATACTTCAGCATAAAGAAAAAAGCGAATGGCTAAATTTTAAAATTATAATCTCTTTCTTGTTTTTAATTTATTTTTCAATAAGAAATTGCAGAGATTATGTGCTCTTCATATAAATCAATTGCTCTTAGACAAAATATCAATTCTGCTATTGAATTCATTCTTTGAATTCATTAGAATTGACAGACCTGTGTTTAAAGGTGTTTTTTTTTCAAATCTTCCGGGGTGCTGACCGGAATAAAATAGGAGAATAGGCGATGCCTACAATCAATCAATTAATTCGTCAGGGACGTCAGTCAGTGGCAAATAGAACTAAGTCTCCCGCACTTCAGTCTTGCCCGCAGAAAAGGGGTGTTTGCACTCGTGTTATGACTGTAACTCCAAAAAAACCGAACTCGGCTCTTAGAAAAGTTGCCCGTGTTCGCTTGTCTAATGGTATTGAAGTAACTGCATATATTCCTGGAATTGGACACAATCTTCAGGAACACTCAGTAGTTTTAATCCGCGGTGGTCGTGTAAAGGACCTTCCTGGTGTTCGCTATCATATTATCCGTGGTACAAAGGATACACTTGGTGTAGAAGATCGCAAACGTGGTCGCTCTAAGTACGGTGCAAAAAGGCCTAAGGCTTAAGGACGGAGGAATAAGATGGGAAGACATAAGAAGTCTGTTGACCGTCCATGTATGCCGGACGTTAAATATAATAGCAAAGTTGTTTCAAAATTTGTTACACGCATGATGCTTGATGGTAAAAAATCTATTTGCACAAATGTACTTTATGATGCAATGGATAAACTAAAGGCAAAAACTGAAAAAGATCCTCTTGAAGTTCTTCTTAAGGCTCTTGAAAATGTAAAGCCTGTTGTGGAAGTAAAGTCTCGTCGCGTTGGTGGTGCTACTTATCAGGTTCCAGTAGAAATTCGCGATTCTCGTCGCGAAGCTCTTGCAATGCGCTGGATTATCGAAGCTGCAAGAAACAGAAGCGGTCATGGAATGGCAGATACACTTTCTGCAGAATTGCTTGACGCTTTTAACAATACAGGATCTGCTTTCAAAAAGAAGGAAGATACACACAGAATGGCAGAAGCAAATAAAGCTTTTGCTCATTTTAGATGGTAGTTCTTTCTATATAAAACAGTTTTTTGTGAAAAGGCTTTGGTTCTTTTAGAATCAAGGCCTTTTTTTACAGTTGAAAAAAAACTTGGCTTTCAGCCTAATAAAAAAATCAAACTCTCTTGCAATTTATTTATAAAAAGTGTATAAAGATAAAACCTATACTGCTATAAATGCGGTCTATGGTCAGGGTTCTTTGTAAAGTCAACGAATATTAAGAGATATTCGGTATGTCCGTAAAGTTAATTGAATATCAATTTTCAGGCACATACGGCCCTTGCGTATCGCTGCTTTCGTTGAAAGTAGCAATTGACAACTTCTATACAGAAAAGGGTTTTGACGGATCTGCGGAACAGATCAGGCTCTTGGATGCCATACCAGTTGTCTAAACACTTGTTTGATAATGATTGGTGGTAACCGGCCGTGATATTTCGAAAAAAATATGGAATATCGTGAAAGTTATGAACTTTTTTAGTCCGATTAATCACATTATTCATTGTTCTCAAGTTTCACAAAAGTGTGTATGCGAATATTGTTCTGTAGCTGTTGTTATAGAAAATATTCTGGTTTAAAGTGCAGCACATTAAAATAAAAATGCTGGTTTTGGGAAAAATTAAAAACTAGCAAGGAGAAAAACATGGCAAAGGAGAAGTTCGTTCGAACTAAACCTCACATGAACGTTGGTACTATTGGTCACGTTGACCATGGTAAGACAACTCTTTCTGCAGCAATCACTTCATATTGTGCAAACAAATATGGTGATAAGGCTCTTAAGTATGACGAAATTGATAACGCTCCGGAAGAAAAGGAACGTGGTATTACAATCAATACTCGTCACTTGGAATATCAGTCAGACAAGAGACACTATGCTCATATCGACTGTCCAGGACACGCTGACTATATTAAAAACATGATTACTGGTGCAGCACAGATGGATGGTGCTATTCTTGTAGTAGCAGGAACTGACGGTGTTATGCCTCAGACTCGTGAACACCTTTTGCTTGCTCGCCAGGTAGGTGTACCAAAGATTATCGTATTCTTGAACAAAGCTGATATTGCTGACCCAGACATGCTTGAACTTTGTGAAGAAGATATTAAAGATACTCTTAAAACTTATGGTTTCTCTGAAGATACACCAATTATCAAAGGTTCTGCATTCAAAGCTTTGAACGAAGCTTCTAATCCAGAAAACACAAAATGTATCGAAGAACTTCTTACAGCAATGGATACATGGTTTGACGATCCTGTTCGCGCAGAAGACAAACCATTCCTTATGCCAATTGAAGACATCTTCACTATTTCTGGTCGTGGTACTGTAGTAACAGGACGTATCGAACGCGGTGTTGTAAACATGAACGATCCAGTAGAATTGGTTGGTATTCGCCCAACACAGTCTTCTACAGTAACAGGTATCGAAATGTTCCAGAAAACTCTTGATCAGGGTATTGCTGGTGATAACGTTGGTATCCTTCTTCGCGGTATTGAAAAGAAAGACGTTGTTCGTGGACAGGTTCTTGCAAAGCCAGGTTCAATCCATCCACATACAAAGTTCGAAGCTCAGCTTTACGTTCTTACAGAAGCTGAAGGTGGACGTCACTCATCATTCCGCAATGGTTATCGCCCACAGTTCTACTTCAGAACAACTGACATCACTGGTACTGTAACTCTTGCTGATGGCGTAGAAATGGTAAACCCAGGTGATAACGTTAAGATTATTGGTGAACTTATTCACCCAGTTGCTATGGATGAAGGTCTTAAACTTGCTATCCGTGAAGGCGGTAGAACAATCGCTTCTGGACAGGTAACAAAGATTATCGAATAGTTAAAGGTAACGGATGCCTAGCTAATTCTTTTACAAAAGATTATAGGCATCTGTTAATCCTTGGAGGATTAAATTCATGGCAAATGGAAAGATTCGTGTTCGACTTCGTGCATTTGATGTTGAACTGATCGATCAGAGTGCTAAAGCCATCGTACAGGCTGTTCAGAAAGCGGGAGCAAAGGTTTCAGGACCTATCCCTCTTCCAACAAAAATTAATAAGGTGACAGTTCTTCGTTCGCCACACGTAAATAAAAAGTCACGTGAGCAGTTCGAAATGAGAACTCACAAACGCCTTATTGACATCATGAATCCAACAACAGATGTAATGGATTCTTTGATGAAGCTTGAACTTCCTGCAGGTGTAGCTGTAGAAATTAAACAGTAGTCCTCGCGCTGCTGTAAAAATATGGTACGGACCCTCCGGATCTGGGTTGGCGGCCAAAAGAAAAGGACTAAAAGTCCTAATAGGAGAATATCAGAATGAAAGGTCTGATTGCAAAAAAAGTAGGAATGACACAGGTTTTCGACGATGCCGGTAACTTAACACCTGTTACTGTGATCCGCGTTGAACCAAACACTGTTGTTGCTACAAAAACAAAGGAAACATGCGGATACGATGCTGTTGTTCTTGGTGTGGACGATATGAAGGCCAACAAGGCAAATAAAGCATACGCAGGCATTTTCCCAGAAAACGTTTCACCAAAACGTACTTTAAAAGAATTCCGCGACTTTGAAGGCGAAGTAAAAGTTGGCGATTCTGTAGGTTTGGAACTTTTCAACGAAACACGTTTCTTGGACGTTACCGCTACTTCAAAAGGTAAAGGCTTCCAGGGCGTTATGAAGAGATGGGGCTTCCATGGTGGACGCGCTACTCACGGTTCTAAATTCCATCGAGAAGCTGGTGGTACAGGAGCTTGTACAACTCCAGGACACTGCTTTAAAAACATCAAAATGCCAGGACACATGGGATTCAAGCGAGTTACCGTACAGAATCTCAAAGTTGTTAAAATTGACCCTGAATTGAATGTAATTTTGGTTCGTGGTGCTGTTCCTGGAAACAAAGACTGCACACTTATCGTGAAGTCCGCAGTAAAGAAGAACTAGGAGATTAGGATATGGAAAAGAAAGTATATTCAACTTCTGGAAAAGAACTGCGTACTATCACTCTTGATGACAAAGTATTCGGTCTTCCAGTAAATGATGACGTTATCTATTATGCTATCACTAATGAACTTGCAAATATGCGTGTTGGCACAGCATGTACAAAAGGTCGTGCTGAAGTTCATGGAAGCAATGCAAAGCCATATAAACAAAAGGGAACTGGTAATGCCCGCCGTGGTGATAAAAAGTCTCCTATTATGGTTGGCGGTGGTACAATTTTTGGACCAAAACCACGTGATTTTAGCTATGCAATGCCAAAGAAAGCAAAACGTCTTGCGATGAAATCAATTCTTTCTATGCAAGCGCAAAGTGATAGATTTACAGTAGTTGAAGATTTTACTATTGAAAGCGGTAAAACAAAGGATTTAGTAAAAATTCTTAGCAATTTTGCTAATAATGAAAGAACTGTTATAGTTCTTAAAGATGATGACGCAAAGATTAAACGAGCCGGAAAAAATATTCCAACAGTTTCATTCCTTTCATATAATCGTCTTAGAGCTCACGATTTATTCTATGCTCGCAAAATTGTTATTCTTGAAAGTGCTGTAAAAAATCTTTCAGATTTTTATGCTGAAGACAAGGAGGCTAAATAATGGATTACACAGATATTCTTATTAAGCCTGTAGTTTCAGAGAAGGCAAATGCTCTTAGAGAACAGAATAAATATGTATTTATAGTACATCCTTCTGCTTCAAAGACAGAGATAAAAGAAGCGGTAAAAAGACTTTTTAATGTAAAAGTAATAAACTGCACAACTGTTAATGTTATGGGCAAGATGAAAAGACTTCGTGGTAAACCAGGAAGAACAAGCTCATACAAAAAGGCGATTGTACGACTCGCTGCTGGAGAAACAATCCAGGCTTTTGAAGGCGTATAAGTTCGCATAGACTAAGGGGAATTAGAAAATGGCTCTTAAAGTATTTAAGCCAATGACTGCAGGTACACGCGGACGCGTTGACCTAGTCAGAGAAGAACTGACAACCGATAGACCCGAAAAAACATTGGTGTCAGGTAAAAAGTCTAATGGTGGACGCGGAGCTGGTGGCCGTATTTCTGTGCGACATCAGGGCGGCGGACACAAAAGACGCTATCGCGATATAGATTTCAAACGCGACAAGCACGGCATTCCTGGAACTGTTAAAACAATTGAATATGATCCAAACCGCAGTGCTAACATCGCTTTGGTTTTCTATGCTGATGGTGATAAACGTTATATTATTGCGCCAAAAGGATTGCAAATTGGACAGAAAATTATGTCTGGTGAAAATGCTACTCCAACTGTTGGTAATGCACTTCCATTGGAAAAAATTCCTGTTGGTTTTACAATTCATAATGTAGAACTTACACTTGGTCGTGGTGGCCAGATGGTTCGTTCTGCAGGTGCAAGTGCTCTTATCGCTGGTAGCGAAGGTGAATATATTATTGTTCGTCTTCCTTCAGGAGAAATGCGCCGTGTAAACGGAAAATGCTACGCTACAATTGGTGTGGTAGGAAACGAAGAACACATGAATGTTCAGCTTGGAAAAGCTGGTCATAAACGATGGCTTGGTATTCGACCTACAGTCCGTGGTATGGCTATGAACCCTGTTGACCATCCGCTTGGTGGTGGTGAAGGTGCTGGAAAAGGACGTAACCCTGTTACTCCATGGGGACAGCCTTGCAAAGGTTACAAAACTCGCAACAAGCGCAAGCCGTCTAACAATTTTATTGTTTCACGCAGAAAGAAGTAGTTGCATAGGAGATAACTGTGTCAAGATCTGTTAAAAAAGGTCCTTTTGTAGAGAAAAGCCTTTACAAAAAGGTAATAGCAATGAATAAAGAAGCAGATAGGAAGATGATTAAAACTTATTCCCGCTGCTCTACAATCATACCAGAAATGGTAGGTAATACTATTTCTGTGTACAATGGAAAATCATGGATTCCTGTATATGTTACTGAAAACTTGGTTGGTCACAAACTCGGTGAGTTCGCTCCAACTAGAACATATCGCGGCCATGGTGCTACGGATAAATCAGCTTCGGCTGGAAAATAATAGGTGGGTATCATGTCTGAAAGAAAAGGTTATGTAGCCACTTCTAAGTTCCTTATAGCTTCACCTACTAAGGTTCGACCGGTTGCTCATGTAATAAATCAGCAGCCATGTTCAAAGGCTTTGGCAATTCTAGCCAATATGCCACAGAAGGGTGCAGTTCTTATATCTGCAACTCTTAAGTCTGCAATTGCAAATGCATTGAATCAGAACAGTAAGCTAGATGAAGATATGCTTTACGTAAAGGAAATCAGAGTTGACGAAGGTCCTAGACTTAAAAGAGTTTGGTTCCGTGCTCGTGGACGTGCTGATCAACTTTTAAAACGTATGTGTCATATTACCGTCATCGTTGACGAGAAGGCGGGGGAATAAAGTGGGTCAGAAAGTTAATCCAATCGGTTTGCGCTTGGGCGTAAACAAAACATGGCAGTCACGTTGGTATGCAGATTCAAGAGAATATGCAGATTTGGTTTTGGAAGATGTAAAAATCAGAAAGATGGTTATGGATCTTCCAGAATGTAAGAATGCCGACATTGCAGAAATTGAAATTGTGCGCCACCCTCAGCGTGTTACAATCGTAATTCACACTGCTAGACCTGGTGTTATCATCGGTGTAAAAGGTGCTACAATTGAAAAAATCAGTGCAGACATTCAGTCACAGCTGACTAAAAAAGTTCAGATCAAGATTAAAGAAGTAAAACATGCAGATGTAAATGCAAGTTTGATTGCTCAAAATGTTGGTCGACAGCTTCAAGGTCACGGTTCATTCCGAAAGGCTTTGAAACAGGCAGTAAGCAACGCAATGCGTGCTGGTGCAAAAGGTATTAAGATTCGTCTTTCAGGTCGTCTTGGCGGTGCTGATATGACTCGTACAGAAGAGCATAAGGAAGGACGCGTACCACTTCATACTCTTCGTGCAAACATAGACTATAGTACATACGAAGCTCATACAACTTACGGCAAAATTGGTGTAAAAGTATGGGTTTACAACGGTATGAACTATGGCATTGAGCAGAATGAAGATGCTGGTCAGCTTGTCCGCAAGCCACGTCGTGACCGTTCTCAGCGCCCTGCTGCAGATAAGGCTGAAAAATCAGAACCTTCTGCTAAGGAAAGGAGCTAAGTTATGCCATTAAGTCCAAAAAGAGTTATGCACCGTAAGGTGCAGCGCGGTAGAGAAAAAGGTAACGCTACCCGCGATAATACTATCGACTTCGGTAAAATTGCTCTTGTTGCAATGGAACCTACTTGGTTAAGCGCTCGCGTTATTGAAGCAGCCCGCGTTGCTATCAACCGTAAGCTTGACCGTAAGGGACAGGTTTGGATTCGAGTTTTCCCTGATAAACCGATTTCTAAAAAACCTGCTGAAGTCCGCATGGGTAAGGGTAAGGGTGCTCCAGAATCTTGGGCAGCCGTTATCAAACCAGGTATGATTTTGTTTGAAGTTGATGGAGTTGATATGACTATAGCGCACAGAGCTCTTGAGCTTGCTGCGGATAAACTCCCAATCGTAACAAAAATAGCTTATAAGCCAACACAAGACTAAGGAGGAATAAGATGGCTGAATCAAAGAAAAAATCAGATAAAGAAATGTCTTATTCTGAACTTGTTGCAAAACGTGATGAGCTTAAAAAGAAGTACATGGATCTCCGTTTTAAAATGGTGATTTCCCATGTAGATAATCCAATGCAGAAACGTACAATGCGTCGAGAAATTGCACGCTTGAATACGTTCATCCAGCAGAAAAAAAATGCTGGAGAAAACAAGTAGGAGCTGAACTGTGGAAGAAAATGCTGTTCAGGCTGTAAAGACTACAAAACGTTCATTTGTAGGTCTTGTAACAAGCGATAAGATGGACAAAACCGTTGTTGTTACTGTTACAACTAAGAAAATGGATCGTCTTTACAAAAAATATGTTACTCGTTCAAAGAAATATATGGCCCATGATGAAAAGAATGATGCTCACATTGGTGATACAGTTCGCATCGTGGAATGTAGACCGCTCAGCAAAAATAAGTGCTGGCGTCTAGCTGAAATTGTAGAACGCGCTAAATAAGGTATAAGGAGTTAGAAAATGATTCAGATGCAGTCTTGTATGACAGTTGCTGATAACTCCGGTGCTAAGATCGCTCAGTGTATCAAAGTGCTTGGTGGTTCTCACCGCCGCTATGCCGGAATTGGCGACATCGTAGTCGTAGCAATTAAAGATGCTATTCCTACATCTACAATAAAAAAAGGTGCTGTTCAGAAAGCGGTAATCGTGCGTCAGGCAAAAGAATATCGCCGTCCTGATGGAACTTATATTCGTTTTGATGATAACGCTTGCGTTATTGTTGACGATAACAAGAATCCTAAGGGAAAACGCATCTTCGGACCTGTTGCTCGTGAGCTTCGCGATATGGACTTTATGAAGATCGTATCTTTGGCTCCAGAGGTTCTCTAAGGAGTTATGGGTATGGAAAAGAAGTTCAGAATTAAGAAAGATGACACAGTTGAAGTTATCGCTGGAAAGGACAAAGGTAAAAGAGGAACTATTATCAAAATCCTTCCTAAAAAAGATGCTGTAATTGTGTCTGGTGTAAACATTGTTAAAAAAGCAATGAAAAAACGAAGCGAGCAGGATCAGGGTGGAATTGCAGAAGTTGAAGCTCCACTCAACATTTCAAACGTAGCAATTGTATGTAAGAAATGTGGTCGTCCTGTAAAAATCGGTTATAAGATAGATGGCGATAAAAAAGTTCGCATCTGTCGAAAATGTGGAGATATACTGTAATGGCTAATTACGTACCTCGGCTTAAGAAAGTCTATAAGGACACAATCGCCCCTGCAATGGTAAAGGAATTTAACTATTCTACACCAATGCAAATCCCTGCTGTCAAAAAAATTGTTGTAAGTATGGGTGTAGGCGAAGCACTCACGAATAAGAAACTCCTTGATGCCGCAGTTGCTGACTTGACACAGATAACAGGTCAGAAAGCTGTAAAAACTAGAGCAAAAAAGAGTATCGCTAACTTTAAGTTGCGTGAGGGCAATGAAGTTGGTGCAATGGTTACTTTGCGCGGAACAATAATGTATGAATTTTTGGATCGCTTGATTAATGTTGCACTTCCTCGTGTAAAGGATTTCCGCGGTGTCAAAGCAACTGGCTTTGATGGACATGGAAATTTTTCTCTTGGTATTACAGAGCAGATTATATTCCCAGAAATTGATTTTGATAAAATCACAAAAATTGCTGGTATGAATATTACTATTGTAACAAGTGCAAAGACAGATGCAGAAGCAAAATCTTTGCTTACCAAGTTTAATATGCCGTTCCGTAAGTAGAGTGAGGAATACATGGCTAAGAAATCTTTAATCATAAAAGCCGCTCGCAAGCAAAAATATGAAACAAGACAGTACAATCGCTGTCAGCTTTGCGGTCGTCCACGCGGATATTTGCGCAAGTATAAGATGTGTCGTCTTTGCTTCCGTAAATTAGCAAGCGAAGGCCTTCTTCCAGGCATCGCAAAATCTAGTTGGTAGAGTGGTAGGAGAATAAAATGAGTGCATCAGATCCAGTAGCAGATATGCTTACTAAGGTTCGCAATGCGGCTGTAGCCCGCCACGAAAAAGTTGATATTCCTGCTTCAAAGCTTAAGTTGGAAATTATAAAAATTCTTAAGACTGAAGGATATATCAAAAACTTTAAAAAGGTTCAGGAAGACGGACATTCAGTTATCCGTATCATTCTGAAATATGATGACAGAAATAATCCTGTGATTCACGGTGTAAAGAAGATTTCTACACCGGGTCGTCGAGTTTATTCTGGTTATAAAGATTTGCCACGTGTCTTCAATGGCTACGGAACAATCATAGTTTCTACTTCTGCTGGTGTTACAACTGGTAAGAAGGCTTCTGAAAAAATGGTTGGCGGTGAATTGATTTGCTCTATTTGGTAGTAGGAGGAAGAAATGTCTAAATTAGGTAAACTTCCTGTAGCTATTCCAGCAGGAGCAACTGTAACAGTAAACGGAAACGAAGTTACTGTAAAAGGTCCAAAAGGCGAACTGAAACAGTCTTTCAGTGATAATGTGAAGGTTGAAGTAAAAGGTTCAGAAGTTATTGTTGAATCTGTAGGTTCTACAAAACAAGCTAATGCTGACCACGGTCTTTATAGAAACCTTATACACAATATGGTTTTGGGTGTAACAACTGGATTTTCTAAAACATTAGTTATTACTGGTGTAGGTTATCGAGCAGAAGTTAAAGGTGATACCTTGATGATGAATCTTGGATATTCAAATGACTTTTTTGTTTCAATTCCTACAGGGCTTACTGCTGTTGCAGATCCAACTGGTAAATTGACTATTTCTGGTGCTGACAAACAGCTCGTTGGTGAATTCAGTGCTCAGATTCGTAAGCTTCGCTTGCCTGAACCTTATAAAGGAAAAGGTATCCGCTACGATAATGAAGTTATCAGACGCAAAGTCGGAAAGACTGGTGTTAAATAAGGTGGAGCGCAATGTTTAAGAAACTAAACGATAAAGACAGAAAACGCCTTCACAGAAAGGTTCATATTCGTAAAAGTATTTACGGAACTGCAGAACGTCCAAGAATGACTGTAACCCGCAGCAATAAGAATCTTTATGTTCAGGTTATCAATGATGACGAGGGAAAAACTCTTGCTTCAATTTCTACTATGGAAAAAGAATTTTCTGCTCTAAAGACAACTGTTGCAGATGCAGAAAAACTTGGTGAAGCATTTGGTGCACGCCTTAAGGATAAAAAGATTACAACTGTAGTTTTTGATAGAAATGGTTATCTTTATCACGGTGTTGTAAAAGCCCTTGCAGACGGAACCCGCAAAGCCGGGATTGTATTCTAGGAGTTAAAATGGAACGCCAGAAATTTGATAAAGACCCAAAAGAGAAAGAATTTGTTGAAAAATTAGTTACTCTTAATAGAACATCAAAGACAGTAAAGGGTGGACGAAGAATGTCTTTCTCTGCTCTTACAGTTGTAGGTGATCAAAAAGGTCGTGTAGGTTACGGTTTTGGAAAGGCAAATGACGTTTCCGAAGCTATTAAAAAGAGCATTGACAAAGCTAAACGTAATATGGTTGTAATGCCTATGAAAAACGGTACTTTGCCACATGAAATTATTGGAAAATACAAGAGTTCTTCAGTTCTCCTAAAACCTGCTTGTTCTGGTACAGGAATTAAAGCTGGTGGTGCAGTTCGTTCTGTAATGGATGCTGTAGGAGCTACAGATGTTATTTCAAAATCTTTGGGCTCAAGTTCATCTGTAAACGTTGTTCGTGCAACATTTAATGCTATCCAGAATCTTATGGATGCAAAAGCTGTTGCAGCTGCACGTGGAAAGACACTTGATGAATTGTGGGGTTAATCATGGCTAAGGCAAAACAGTTAAAGATTACACTTGTAAGAAGTACAATCGGACAGAAACCTGCCAAAGTTGCCACAGTTCGCAGCCTTGGGTTGAAGAAGATTAACTCTTCTGTAATACAGGACGATAGTGATTCAGTTCGCGGTATGATAGCTTCTGTTTCTCATCTTGTAAAAGTAGAGGAGGCAAAATAATGTCTGATTACAATCCGGTACTCAGAGCTCCAGAAGGAGCTAATAAAAAGCCTAAGCGTGTAGGACGAGGTTCTTCTTCAGGACTTGGTTCAACTGCAGGTAAAGGTAATAAGGGACAGCAATCTCGCTCTGGTGGAAAAGTATACGTAGGTTTTGAAGGTGGACAGATGCCACTTTACAGACGTATTGCGATTCGTGGTTTTTCAAACTATCCTTTTAAAAAGGAATATGTTTGCATTAATTTGGATCAGCTTGAAGCAAAATATGCTGATGGTGAAACTGTAAATAAGAAAACTCTTTCTGAAAAAGGTTTTATTTCAGTTACATCCCCTGTGCTTGTAAAAGTTCTTGGTAACGGAGATGTTACAAAGAAACTTACAGTTGAAGTAGATAAGATTTCTGCTTCTGCAAAAGCTAAGATTGAAAAAGCTGGCGGTTCTGTAAAAACTGCTGAAAAAGCTGAAGAATCTAAATAAGTTCAGGGAGTAAAGCATGGCAAGCAATCCTATTGTAAATATGTTTAAAGTTAAAGAGCTTCGCAGCCGTATGCTTTTTACATTCCTTATTTTGGCTATCTTCCGACTCGGAAGTGTTATAACCATTCCTGGAATTGATGCAAATGTGTTGTTAAAGTACTTTGACGACTTGGCTTCGCAAAATAAAAATGCGTTTGCAAGTTATATGGATTTCTTTGTAGGTGGAGCATTTTCAAATTTCTCAATTTTTATGTTGGGAGTTATGCCCTATATTTCTACGCAGATTATTATGCAGCTTGCTGTGGTTATTTTCCCTTCTTTGAAACGTGCAGTACAGGAAGACGGTGGGCAGCGTAAAATGGCTGCATGGACTAGGATAGGTACAATTTTTGTATGTATTCTTCAGTCTTATGCAGTTACAGTTTATGCTGCTAGTATTCCTGGCTGTATTATGCTTGACCCACGCTGGAAGTTTAATGCTCTAGCTATGTTGACTGTAACAACAGGGTCTATGATAACAATTTGGCTTGGTGATCAGATTACTGCAAACGGTATTGGCAACGGAATTTCTATGATGATTTTTGCCGGTATTGTTGCTCGGCTTCCAAGTGCAATTATGGAACTAGTTCAAAAAGTATCTTCTGGAGAAATCCAGTTGGTATTTGTAATTGTTGTGATTCTTATGTTCCTTGTTATTGTAGCATTGGTAATTTATGAAGAGTCAGGAGAACGCAAAATTCCTGTGCATTACGCAAAGCGTGTTATTGGAAGAAAAATGTATGGTGGTCAAAACACTTATATTCCTTTCAAAATTAATCCGTCTAACGTAATTCCATTGATTTTTGCAAACTCTCTTCTTACTTTGCCGCTTCAGCTTTTTTCAATGATGGGAAATAATCAGGATTCTCCAAGGTGGATAGTAAAGCTTTCTACTATACTTTCACCTAACGGACTCTGGTATAATATTTTGTTGGTTATTCTTATCGTGTTCTTTGCATACTTCTACACTCAGGTTACTCTGAACCCTACAGAAATCGCAAAGAATATCCGGGAAAACGGCGGCTCGATTCCTGGTGTGCGTACTGATAAAACAGAGGAATACCTTCAGAAGATATTGAATCGACTTATTCTTCCAGGTTCATTATTCTTAGCAATGATAGCGATTATTCCTACCGTTGTTCAGAATCTTTTCCATTTCCCTCAGTCAATTTCGATGCTGATGGGAGGAACTTCACTTATCATTATGGTAGGTGTTGACTTGGATACTATGAGTCAGATAGAAGCTCTTTTGAAAATGCATCATCAAGACGGTCTTACTAAAAAGGGTAAAATCAGATCACGAAATTTGTAAAAAATCGTGAATTAGTAGTAGAAAAAGATTGGGAATATATGCTATATTACTTCTCACCGAATTGTCTCTCATTGCGAGGTGCCAGGATTCGGTGAGAATGTATATTCTCAGGGGGTCTTTTATGAAAGTACGAACCAGTGTAAAACCTATCTGTGACAAGTGTAAGGTTATTAAAAGAAACGGTGTTATCCGTATTATTTGTACAAATCCAAAACACAAGCAGAGACAGGGCTAAGGAGTAACAGATGGCTCGAATATCTGGGGTTGATATCCCAAACAAACACTTATGTGTTGCTTTAACTTACATTTATGGTATTGGTAACTCTGTAGCAAAAAAGATTTGTGAAGAAGCAAAACTTGATCCTATGAAGATGGCTAACGATCTTACACAGGATGAAATTGCACAGATTCGTGATATCATTGATAAAAATTACAAAGTTGAAGGCCGTCTCCGTACAGAAATCGGTCTTAATCTTAAACGCTTGATGGATATTGGCTGCTATCGTGGTCTTAGACACAAGCGAGGTCTTCCAGTTCGTGGACAGAGAACACGCACCAATGCACGTACTCGCAAAGGTAAAAAGAAGACTGTTGCTAACAAGAAGAAGGCTTAAGGCGGAGGAATTCAATGGCTACAGTTAAAAAGCGAAAGGAAAAGAAAAGCGTTTTTGAAGGTAATGTTTACATTCAGGCAACGTTTAACAATACTATCGTAACTATTACAGACTTGAACGGTAATGCTCTTGCATGGGCATCATCGGGTGGTCTTGGTTTCCGTGGAGCAAAAAAGTCTACTCCATTTGCCGCTCAGACAGTTGCTGAAACTGCTGTTCAGAAGGCAGTAAGCTACGGCTTGCGCGAAGTTAATGTTTATGTAAAGGGACCTGGAATGGGACGCGAAAATGCAATTCGCTCTCTTGGTGTTATGGGTCTTAGAGTAAAATCTATTCACGATGTTACTCCTATTCCTCATAACGGATGTCGCCCTCGCAAAACACGCCGTATGTAAGGAGATTTAAGTAATGGGTAGAAGTACACTTCCAATTTTGAAGCGATGCAAAGCTTTGGGAATTAGCCCTACTGTAATGGGTTATGATAAGGAAACCAATAGAAACCAAAAACAGACTAGAAGAAAAAAGTCTGAATACGGAATTCAGCTTAACGAAAAGCAAAAGGTGAAATTCATCTATGGTCTTTTGGAAAAGCAGTTTAAAAAATACTATGTTATGGCAACAAAGAAAAATGGCGTAACAGGTGAAATGCTTCTTCAAATTCTTGAATCAAGACTTGACAATGTTGTTTTCCGACTTGGATTTTCGAAGACTCGAAATGAGGCTAGACAAATGGTAAGTCACGGTCACATAGAAGTTAATGGTTCAAAAGTAGATATTCCATCTTACCTTGTAAAAGCAGGTGATGTTATTTCTATTAGAGAGTCAAGTCGCTCATTGTCAGGAATTAAAACTAGTGTTATCAAGAATGAAAACAGAAAGGTTCCTTCTTGGCTTGAAGCTGATAAAGCAAATTTCTCTGGTAAGGTATTAAATTTGGCTGCAAGAAGCGACATTGATTATGCAGTTGAAGAACGCCTTATTGTCGAGTTCTATTCAAAATAATAAGGAGTTCAGATGGCTCGCAAAAATCTGCTTAAAGGTTTTAAAAAACCTAAGGGTATTACTTTTGAGCATCTTGAAAACAATCCGAATTACGGTAAGTTTACAGCTTATCCTTTTGAAACAGGATTTGGTACAACCGTTGGTAATACATTACGACGTGTGCTCTTATCTTCGATTCAGGGATATGCGGTAACTTCAATTCGAATTACTTCATACGATGCTGATGGTGTTCCTCATGTTATCTCCAGTGAATTTGAAGCAATTCCAAATGTTTCCGAAGATACTCTGGAAATAATCAATAGTCTGAAACAGATCCGCTTGCGTCTGCCTAACGACGTTGAACAGAATACTTTCCTTTATGAATTTAAAGGACCAGGTGTTGTAAAGAGCGATGACCTTGCAAGAGGTGATGAGCTTGAAATCATGACAAAAGATATGCTTCTTTTTACCATGATGGAAGATGCTCGTTTGGACATAGAACTACAAGTAGATCTTGGAAGAGGCTATGTTCCTGCTGAAGTAAATGAACATTACATTGAAATTGTTGGAACGATTCCAATGGATGCGATTTTTACTCCAGTTCCAAAAGTTAAGTATTCAATTGAACCTTGTCGTGTTGGACAGCGAAATGATTACGATAAACTTATTTTGGAAATTTGGACTGACGGAACAATTGCACCTGAAGATGCATTGGCTGAAGCTGCAAAGATAGCAAAAGATCATTTTTCAATCTTTGTAAACTTCAACGACAGTGAAATCTCTGGTAGTGATGAAAGTGATGAAGTTGATGCAAGAATTGGGGAAATCCTTAATACTCCTGTAGAAGAACTTGAACTTTCTGTACGTTCTTCAAATTGTTTGAAGAATGCAAATATTCGCACTATCGGTGAATTAACAAAAAAGACGGAAGATGACATTGCCAAGACTAGAAACTTTGGTAAGAAAAGCCTTACTGAAATAAAAGAAAAACTTCAGGAATGGGGACTTACACTAGGAATGACAGATTACAGTCATCTGAAGAATGCTGTAAATAAAACAAAGCAGAAGGAAGAAACAGATGAATCATAGAAATGGTTTTAATCCGCTTTCACGCACAACAGCACATCGACGGGCTATGTCTCGCAATATGGTAACTTCTCTTTTTAGATTTGAACGTATTACAACTACAAAATCTAAAGCTCTTGAAGTTAGAAAGGCTGCTGAAAAATTAATTACTAGAGGCAAAATAGATTCTGTTCATAATCGCCGTGAGGTTGCAAAATTTATTCAGGATGAAAAGATTTTGAATAAATTGTTTACAGAAATAGCTCCTAGAATGAAAGATCGCAATGGTGGTTATACTCGTGTTCTTAAACTCGGATTCCGACAGGGCGATGCTGCTGACATGGTTATTCTTGAACTTGTAGACTACAAACTTGAGGATAAATCTGAAACAGAAGAAAAGAAATCTGGCTCTGCTAAAAAAGCTGCTCCAGAGAAGCCTGCTTCTGAAAAGAAAACTGCTGCTAAAAAAGCAACTGCTACAAAGGCAACAGCAGAAAAAAAGCCTGCTGCTAAGAAATCTACTGCAAAGAAAGCTGATGCACCAAAAGCAGATGCTGTTGCAGATAAGGAGTAAGATATGTCTAAGAACCATCGTGGAACTGGAATAAGAACGCTTCCTGCACATGGAAGAGCAACTTGCCCTATCTGTAAGAGAGATGGTGTAAAGTGCCTTTATGAACAGGAAGTAGACGGAAAGACTGTAAATATTTGTAAAGTTTGCAAAGCTGCATTGAAAAATAAAGCTAGAATTGAAGCAAAAAATGCGGCTGCTGCAGTTCCTGCTGCAGAGGAAGCTCCTGCTTCTACTGAATCAAGTGCAGACGCTCAGTAATTTTACTTTCTGACATAAACCGCCCTAAAAATGGGGCGGTTTTTTTTGCTTTAAATTAAATATTGGTATTGACAAAAATTATCGGGGGGGGGGTACAATTTCTGTAATATATTTTGAACTGATAGTCAGTTCAAGTTTTTTGGAGAATGTAATGAAAAAAATTATTACAGGAATTGTAGCTATCTGTGTTTTTATTACAAGTGTGAGTGCAGTCGATTTTTCTGTTGGGGCATTTGGTAATTTTAATGCCAGTTTAGGTACTGATTTTTCGTCTAATCAAAAAGATAGTTTGGAAGATTTGAAAAAAAATCTAGTATCTTCAGGTCTTGACGTTTCTGACAAGAAAGTTCCTCTTGTTGGAGGGGGATTTGGAATTTATGCTAATTTTGGCTTATTCGAAACAGGAAAATCGGTATTGGGAATTCAGCCGGAAATTGATTTTAATTTTAGAAACGGTCTTAAGTATACATTAAAATATTCTTCATCGAGTGCTTCTGAAGAAGTGAAACTCAGCCTTTTTAATCATACTATGGATATTCCAGTTTTTCTTACATATAAAGAAACTTTTAAGACTGTGCGCTTGGGATTAGGCATTGGACCATATATTTCAATTCCATTGTATGGAGAACAAATTGTTGTAGATTATGCAGGTGTTGAAACTACACAATATGTTGATGGAAAAGAGCATGACGGCGTAAAAGTTTCTTTTGATGGTATAAATTTTGGGTTTGCATTTAATGCAAATTTCGGATACAAGATTGGAAAAGGATTTATGAATGTTGATGCTAGGTATTTCCTTGACTGCTCACCTACAAAAATAAAAGCAACGCAAGGAAGTGTTTCTGTAACGCAAGAATATATTTATAGACGAATGCTTTCTTTAAGTTTAGGTTATGAGTATAAACTTAGCTTTTAGATTTTATTTTATGTTTTTGTAATTTTATTGCTTCTGAACAAGTTCGTTTGGAAGCATTTTTTTTGAGTTTTTCCATAAATGTTGTGAATATACTAAATGAGGTTAAGAAAACTTTTGCTATTTTTTTATGTATAGATTATTGTTGATATAAAAATATATAAATTATGTATTCGTGTTGAGTATGAATATTATGTAAAAGATTTGAATTAAAGTTAGAATTTATTTTATGTGTGTTTTTTTAGACAGAATGTCGAATTTGGAGTTTTTATAAATTGTGAAGAAAACTAGTACTCTTTTTTATTGATTGCGGATTATTCATATTTCTGCAAAAAAAACTGGTACCATAATGAAGTACAAGTTCATCAGCGACGGCAACTGGACAGCCGACATCAAGGCGCCGGATACTGTTGATGACGGTTTTGGCGGCTTGAACGGTCTTGTTGATGTAAACGTTCTTGGAGCAGGCGGCGACGGTGCTGCAGCTAGCGGTCCTAAGATTAAGTTCCTTACTTGGAGCATGCTTGGGGCGCAGGCTAAGTTTGGTCTTACAGATGACACAAAAGGTCTTCAGTCTGCTGGTTTGAACCTTAAATCTTACATAAAGTTTGCAGGAGACGTTCTTCCTAGCGTTCCTGTATATGTAGAAATTGCAGTTGCTGAAAAAGACACTTTTGAAAATCTTTACAAAAAAGACAGCCTTGAATGGGGCGACGGTCTTAAAAACCTTGCAGCAGACTTGATTATGAATCCTGTAGCTTACTTCAACGGAAATGAAGCTGAAAAAACATATCTTGGACACTTCAAGTTCGGAATCAGCTCTGACTATGTAAACTGGACAACAGGCTACAAATATGCAAAACTTCCACCGCACCAGATTAACGACTGGGTTACAGTAGACAAGGAATGGGAAGCAGGATATTCAGCAGTTGGTGGATTCAACTACTTTGAGCTTGGACACAAACTCCAGCAGCTTGGACCTGTAACACTCAAAGCAGCTATCTCTCCAAACCGCAGCGCAGACCGCGCAGGCAACCAGTATGGTTTCTTTGGCTGGGTAAACGCTTCTGTAGGACCAATGGCTACAATTGACTTCCAGTACAACACAGCTCTTGGAAAAACATTCAACACAATGTTTGACGAAATCATGGAGTCAGACTTTATCCTTGGTTACAAAGGAATTTTTGGACCGGTTACAGTAAAGGCTAACGGTCTTGTAAACGTTTACGGTTCATATAAAGTAGGTAACTACAAATCTCTTTACGCTCCATCTTCATCTGATGTAGGTACTGTACAGGATAAAGTTGACAACTTTGTAGACAACATGGCAGCAAATGTTCAAGTAAACTATGCAAACGACATAATTAATGCAACAGCAGGCTATAGAATGCGCGGTGTTCAGGCTAGCATGATGTACGTAGAAGAAGGCGCAGACGACCATACAAACATCAGCGACCAGCTTGGTAACTTGAACCACATGAGAGTTTGGGCAGACGTTAATGCAAACGTAACAACAGCTTTGAACATTGGTTTGAATCCATATCTTGAAATGAATCTTAACAAGGATGCAAAACTTTCTTACAAAGATAAAGATTCTATGAAAATCTACGCAAAGCCATACTTCGCGCTCGACCTTGACGAAGCATTCTATGTTCCAGGAAAACTTGACGGATATGCAGAATTCAACTACTTCACAAAAGAAGCAGACAAAGTTTCTTCTGTAATTGGCAACAACCAGTTCAGAATCGAAGCAGCCGGAATCAAATATTCTATGGAATTGAGCGGAGCTGTTAAGGGAATCGAAGCAATCTACTGCTACGACGACACAGACGGCGACAAGCTTTTTAACAGCGTAATTTCAACAATCACGCTCGACAAAGATTACAAGGTTCAGGCAGGTTTTGGCATAAGAACAAAGAACTCTGAATCAAAAGTAGAAATCAACAATCCGTTTGGATTCTTTGTTGGAGCTACAAAGAAGCTTCCAGTTCTTGCAAAACCAACAGCATATCTTCAGTTTATGTACGCAATGGATCCATACAACGCATTTGGAGATGGTCCAACAGCATACAAACTTGACGACTACAAACTCAAGAACGGTGTTTCAAACTATGAAAATGACATGGCAGTGCGCATCGGTTTGCACTGGGACCTCTAGTCTTGGGCAGTGGAGGAAAGATAACATGAAAAAAACAAATATATTTGCAGCTGTGGCTTCGCTTGCTTTGCTTGCAGGAATGTTCACTGGCTGTGTAACTGATAACCCGGATTTAGAAGCCGTAGGCAACCTCGATGGATACTATGTTCGAGGCGAGCTTTATGAAGACGGTTGGAATATAAAAGACGATTCTAATAAACTTGTGGCCGATACAGAAAAAGGTTCTGTAGGTTTTTATTATGCAAAGTTCAAGGCACTTGGTGAATCTGGACAATGGAAAATTGCTAATGGTGACTGGACTTCTCAGTTCAACCAAAAAGCTGGAAACATGACAATTGGCACTTTGCCAGAAGGTGTAAAGAACGAACAAGTAGACGATGGTAATGGCGGCCTTAATGAAAAACTTGTAGGCCTTAAAACCGGCCAGTGGTATAAAATCAATGTAATTGCTACAGCAACCGCCGTTGAAGTTTCTCTTGAAGAAAGTGAAGGCACTGCGGAAGCTGTTCCTGTGCCATATTATTTAGATGGTATGTACTTAGTTGGTGGCGTGTTTAATGTAGATGGAACTTCTGCTGATACATGGTCATTCAGTTCTGCAAACCTAATTTGGGGTGCTAACGTAGATAAAAAAACAGGTATCGTTACATATTCAAAAGATGTAAAAGCTGTTGCTGCCACAGGTGAAATGGGAATCAATGATTCTAATTGGAAAAACAACCTGAATGGCAAAGGTGTAACAGTTGCTGTTGGTGCTACAGAAGCTACTGCCCTTGATGGAGAAGCTGGCAACTTTAAGGTAGAAGGTCTTAAAGTAGGTAGTTCATATCGTGTAGAAATTACAACAACTCCAGATAAAGAAGTTTCTGTAAAGATTTTCGAATTACTTAAAGCAAATGTTAAGGTTGTTGTTAAAGGTATTTCTGATGTAGGTCAAACAGCTATTATTTCAGGCGAATTCAATAGCTGGTCAGGATGGACTACTGCTTGGGGTGGTGAGAAAAAGGTTTCTCAACTAGTTAATGCAGAAGTTGATGAAACTGGAAAAGCAGAATTTAATCTTTTTGCAGACGGAATTTCTGTAGCAGCTGGCGACAATATTTCTTATGGAGCTTGTGGTTATTGGGGTGAAGTTGTTGATGATGATATTGCAACTGCATCTGGAGAGATTAAAATCGATGGTAACAACTTCAAAATCGAATTCGTTGTTGATACTGCAGGAACTTGGGTTACGACTGTCGATTTGACTGCTGGAACTTGTGAAACAGTAAAACAATAGTTCTATTTCAATCTATTAAAACCTAGAGGTTGCTTTTTTTGAATTTGCAAATAGTAGAAAAAAGCAGCCTCTTTTTTTGCAAAATTATTTTTATAAGGAAAACTATGAAAAAAATCAGCTTATTTTTAGCTATTAGTATTTTATTCACTTTGTTCACTGGATGCCCGTCTTCCGTGGACAATGTTGAAAAAACAGATCCAGCTCCTGCCGTAAAAGAAAGTGCTTGTCCAGTATTCTCTCCAATCGGTGGGTTTTACAAGGAAAAACAGAAAGTAACAATTTCCTGCGAAGGCGCAAGCGCAATTTACTACGAAATTTTAACGCAAACTTTAGACAAAGATGGCAACTGGGATGAAGCTGCATGGCAAGAAGCGGTAAAAAAATCGAAGCCTACAGAAAGCTCCGCAAAATACACCGAGCCTATTGAACTTTCCGAGCAGTGCATAATCCGTGCCCTTGCGGTTTTTGCAGACGGCGTAAAAAAGTACGCGATGACGAGCTTCGACTTTGACCTTGACCGTTCCACAGATTTTACAGGCAACTGGACTCCTGTAAACCCTGAAAGCGAAAACTGGCAGGACCAGACGATATATTTTATTCTTACCGACCGCTTTTTTAACGGCGACAAAACAAATGACAAGGTTCATAATCTTACCGACCAGAACGGAAACGCTTACGATGAAAGCATTGTTCTGCAGGGGCAGCCGGCTTCAGGCTATAACGGCGGCGACATCGAAGGTATCCGCCAGAAACTTCAGTACATAAAAGACTTAGGCTTTACAGCGATTTGGATGACTCCCCCTGTAAAATGCCAGATTGCAGAGGCAAACTATCACGGCTACCACGGATACTGGGCAAGCGATTTTACAAAGGTTGACCCGCACATGGGAACTTTGAAACAATATCAGGATTTTGTAAAAGAAGCGCACGAAAAGGGGCTTTATGTAATTCAGGATATTGTTGTAAATCACCTTGGCGACTACCAGAAAATCCAGAAAGACGTTACCGAAGAAACAATGAAAGCCAGTGAAGGCAATATTCCACAAAGCGATTTTTACCTTGAGCCAAAATCGGTTCCTTTTAATCACCCGGAGCAGCTTCCTTGGGCTTTGAACAACATAAACGACTTGACTTTTGACGAATGGAAAAACAATTCATTCTACCATTACAACACGCCAATCAGCGACTATACAAATGCGGCAATCCAGTACGACCACACATCAAGCGACCTTGACGACATGAAAACAGAAGATCCTGTTGTCCGCAATCTTTTGCGAGGATATTTCCGCTACTGGATAGACAAGGCTGGAATCGACGGCTACCGAATCGACACAGCCTTGTACGTTGAGCCGGATTTCTTTGAAGGCTTTATAAATGACACAGACTCAAGCAACATGGGCGTCCGCGAATACGGTCTTTCAAAAGGAAAAAAAGACTTTATAAACTTTGGCGAGGCGTTTAGCCAGGACGAAAAAATTGTTGGCTCATACACAAAAAGCGCCAGCTACAACGACCGCATGGACGGAATGATTTACTTCCCGTTGCGCTATGCGATTGCCGACACAATCAGCTCTGGCGGAAAAACGGAGGCAATCAGCACAGTTCTAAAAAGCCGGTACACAAAAAATTATTACAAAAACCCGAGCCGGCTTGTGACTTTTATTGACAACCACGACATGGACCGCTGGGGACAGACAATGAAAGGCAACGATGAGCTTATGAAAGCCGCCTACAACATTATCTACACAATCCCAGGCATCCCTCAGGTTTACTACGGCTCTGAGCAGGGATTCAACGGAGAGTGCCGCGAAGGAATGTTTGCAGGCAGCTACCTTGCTCCAGGAACAACTCAATCTTCTGATAAATTTGACACAACCGGCGACTGGTACAAGTATTTTCAAAACCTTAACAAGATGAGAAAAGAAAATCCTGTATTCAGATACAACACTCTTTACGTGCTGCAGGACACAAAGGACAGCGCAGGAATTTTTGCCTACATCGTTCGCGAGCAGGACAAAAATGGAAATCTTGTTGAAAACGGTAAAAAAGCAATCTTTGTAATGAACACTGCGACCACAGACAAGGTATTGAACGCGTCCTATGCGAATATTGCAGCCGGCGACAAATTTGAGCTTGTTCCTTACGAAGGAATCTCTGTAAGTCCTGCTGGCGGAACAGAAATTGCAGACCACTTTATTGCTACAAAAGATGACAAGAAAGGCAATGTCAAGCTGATTGTTCCAGCAAACAGCACAGCAGTTTATATTCTAACAGAAGCAGGGGCTGCATCAGAATCTACAGACTGCACTATAACGGTTGATGAAGTTCCTTCTGAAAAAATCACAGGAAACACTGCGACAATAAAAGGAACGACAAACAAAGACGGAACTGTAAAAATAGTTCTTAACGGCGACTATTCTTTGGCGGAAGAAGTTACTGCCACAGCAGGTACGCAATTTACAAAAGAACTTGACATTTCCGCATATTCAAACGGAAACATCACAGTTCAGTTTATCCAGATTGTAGACGGCATAACTTGCTATTCGGATGTAAAATCGTTCACAATCGAACGGCCGTTCAAGCTTGTCGCAAAGATTTCAGATGCTGCAGGCGATGACAACGGCGTAGGAATCGCAAAAGGCAAGCTCCAAAAGCCGACAGAAGCCCAGTTTGCAAAATCATTGGATATTCAAGGAGTCGATGTCTACAGAAGCGGCAACGACATCCGCCTTGGCGTAAAGATGAGCGCGCTTTCCCGCTCTTGGAATCCGACCTCAAACCTTTTTGACCATGTTGTGTTCTATGTATTTGTTTCTGACGGTGATGATGCAGATGGTTGCAATGTGCATCCAAAGAGCAACTACGAGCTGCCTGGCGCATTTGGCAAATGGGACTATATGTTCCAATGCAACGGCTGGGGACAGGCTTATTATTCTGCAAAGAATGCGGATGCCTCAAATCTGGGAACGGCGACAACGCCAGCGCCAAACAATTCGCCTGCGGTGGATTGGGATAACCTGGATGACAATGTTACTGGAATTGAAAAATACCATGTTCTTGACTGGTCAGATTATTCTCCGGCAATCGGCTCTGAATGGGAAGATAAAACCGGAATGATTTGGTTCAACATCAGCGCGGCGGCAATGGGCTATCCAAAGGATATTGCAGGCTACAAGTTCTACATAAACACTTGGGATTTTGACATGGGCAGCCCGCGCGGAATCAAGGCAGGGGACGCAGAGCAGTACAAGTTCGGCACAGGCGAGCTTGCAGTTGACACAGTTCCTCTTGTTTGCGATGAAACTGACGAGATTATTGTTATTGAATAATTTTAAGCAATTGCATTAAACAGCCTAAACTTCGAGTTTTTAGAAAAATAAATAGAAGCGTAAGCGAATTTACAATTTGTGAAGACTTTGTGCGATTAGAACAATTAAGGTTGCGTAGCGACCCAAACCAATTCAAGCGGAGTGCGAGCACAACCGTCTGAACAAAGTGTAAATTCGCTGAAAGCATTTTTTTAAGTTATAAAAAACTCGAAGCTTGGGTTAAATAGCCAGGCTTTCAACCAATTTTTTTGCTTTTATTTGTTTTTTAATTTATAATCAAACTATGTTTTGCTTGCACAAAAAGAATAAAAGAAGAAAGAAAAAGCAAGAAAAAATAGAGATAAAGTTTCTTAAAAAAATATTTGCCCGCAGAAAACAAAATTTTGCATACTGTTCTTACCGTTCACTTGTAGAAAAAAGTGTTTTTCAAGAAAATGCAGAATTTCAAAGCGACATTTCACGATTTTATATTTGTTTGGACGATATAAAAAAACTTAAAAAAAATCTAAACCTTACAAGCGAAAATATCCAATAAGCTACAAATATAAGATTGAAAGTCAGCATAATTTTGAATTTATATTCTTTAAAAATAAGAAATATCTTTACCAAACTTAAAATATTAGTTATATTAGTGTAAATTTATTCTATTATTCTATAGTTGGAGGAATAAAATGAAAAAACTTACAAGCGTCGCTTTTGCTGCAAGCGTACTTTTGTTGCTATCTACTGGATGCTCAAAAAAATCTGGCAACGATACAACAATAAAAATTGGTGGAATCGCACCTCTCTCTGGAAGTGTTGCCGTTTATGGCGTTGAATGCAAGAATGGTATAGATCTTGCAATTGAAGAAATCAATGCTGCCGGTGGAATCAACGGAAAAACTGTCCAGTTTATTTGCGAAGATGATGAAGGTGCTCCAGACAAATCTGTTAATGCTTTTAAAAAGCTTGTCACAAAAGACAAAGTTAAAATTATTATCGGTTCGCTGACAAGTGGATGCACAAAGGCTGTAACTACTCTGGCGCAGGCAAATAAGATTGTGCAGATTGCTCCTGCAGCAACATCTCCAGATATTACTGATGCTGGTGACTTTGTATTCCGCGCATGCTTTATAGATCCATTCCAGGGAACTGTAGGCGGTAAATTCGCTTCTGAAAATCTTGGCTGCAAAAATGCTGCTGTTCTTTACGACATTCAGAACGACTATTCTGTAGGTCTTTATGAAAACTTTAAAAAATCTTTTGAAGCTAATGGCGGTAAAATCGTTTCTGCTGAATCTTACGCAACAAACGACAAAGACTTCAATGCTCAAATAACAAAGATTAAGAATGCAAATCCTGATGTTGTTTATCTTCCTGACTATTATGGAACTGTTGCTCTTATTGCAAAGCAGATTCGCGCACAGGGAATAAACTGCCCTCTTGTTGGTGCTGATGGATGGGACGGTCTTATTGATGAAGCTGGCGATGAAGTTCTTAACGGATTCTATTCAAACCACTATGCAGCAGATTCTACAGAACCAGCTGTGAAAAACTTTGTTGCAGCTTTTAATAAAAAATATGGCAAAAATCCAAACTCATTTGCAGCTCTTGGCTACGATTCAGTTTACATGCTTAAAGATGCGATTGTTGCGGCAGGAAGCGCAGATCCTGCAGCTGTAAAAGACGCTCTTAAAAAAACTAATGGCGATTACGTTACTGGTCATCTTACTTTTGATGAAAAACGCAATCCTGTAAAGTCTGCTGTTATGCTTGAGCTTGTAAAAGCCGCTGACGGAAGTCTTACAACTGCTTACAAAGCTACTGTAAATCCATAAGTTTAGTATTTGTAGTTTTACAAAGTCCTGCGAGATTGATTTTCGCAGGACTTTTTTTTGTATTTTGCGTACTTCACGTACTTTGCGTATTATTGAAGAAGATTGCTTATCTCATTATAATAAAAAAATGTTTCGTTTATACGTAGAAAGAAAGCCTGGTTTTAGAAACGAGGCCGAAAGTTATTTTTCACAGATTAAAGACTTTTTGGGAGTAGCAGGACTTACTGGAGTACGCTACCTTAACCGCTATGATGTTGAAAATGTTGGAGAAGCAGTTGGAAAAGCCGCTGCTATAAAGATTTTCAGTGAACCGCAAAGCGATTTTGTTTATTACGACAATATTGAAATTCCTCAAGATTCAAATGTAATTGTTTGGGAATATCTTCCTGGTCAATATGACCAAAGGGCTGACAGCGCTCAGCAGTGCCTTTCGCTTTTAAGAGCAGGAATGGCTTCTTCTGTAAATGTTGGCACAGAACCGCCGCGTGTTCGCTGCGCAAAGCTTGTTATTCTTAGCGGAAATATTTCTGTAGATGAATTAAAAAAAATCGAAAACTATTTAATAAATCCTGTTGATTCTTGCCTTACCGACGATTCTATGCCTCAAACTCTTGAAATCAAGGCGGAAGAACCAGATGATATTCCTTTTGTTGACAATTTTATAAAGTTTAATGATTCTGAACTTAATTCTTACCGCGAAAAAATGGGTCTTGCTATGGATCTTGCCGATATAAAGTTCTTGCAGTCTTATTTTATAAAAGAAAATCGCAATCCAACCGAAACGGAAATCCGCGTTCTTGATACATATTGGTCAGACCACTGCCGCCACACAACTTTTTTAACAGAATTAAAGGAAATCAAAATAGAAGACGGTCCTTATTCTTCTTTGTTTAAAAAATCGCTTGAAAATTATACTCAAATGAGAACGGACGTTTACGCATCTAGAACAGACAAGCCTGTCTGCCTTATGGATATGGCTGTTATCGGCATGAAGTATCTTAAAAAGCACGGCAAGCTTGAAGATATGGAAGTAAGCGAAGAAAACAATGCCTGCTCTGTTTATATTGACGTCCACTACACCCGCGACAAAAACGGAAATCCTTGCGATTCTACAGAACGATGGCTGATGATGTTTAAAAACGAAACTCACAACCACCCGACAGAAATTGAACCTTTTGGTGGAGCTGCAACCTGTATTGGCGGGGCAATTCGCGACCCTCTTTCTGGCCGTTCATGGGTTTACCAGTCAATGCGCGTTACTGGGGCTTCTGACCCTACCGTTCCTCTTAGCGAAACAATGAAAGGCAAGCTTCCGCAAATAAAAATCTGCCGCGAAGCTGCGCAGGGTTTTGCCTCTTACGGGAACCAAATAGGCCTGACAACTGGGCAGGTTACTGAACTTTATCATCCTGGCTATGTTGCAAAGAGAATGGAGCTGGGAGCCGTAATTGCAGCCGCTCCGGAAAATACTGTAATGCGCGAACGGCCAGAAGCGGGCGATGTTGTAATTCTTCTTGGTGGCGGAACTGGCCGCGACGGCATAGGCGGTGCTACAGGCTCTTCTAAAATTCATACTGAAAAATCTGTTACAAACGCTGCAGCCGAAGTTCAAAAAGGCAACGCCGTTGAAGAGCGAAAAATCCAGCGTCTTTTTAGGAACAAAGAAGTTAGCCTTATGATTCGCAGGTGCAACGACTTTGGCGCAGGCGGCGTTTCAGTCGCAATCGGGGAACTTGCTCCTGGACTTGAGATAAACCTTGATGTGGTTCCTAAAAAATACGAAGGCCTAAACGGAACTGAACTTGCAATTTCTGAAAGCCAGGAACGAATGGCCGTTGTTGTCCGCGCAAAAGATGCTCAAAAGTTTATTGAAGAAGCTGAAAAAGAAAATCTTACTGCTGTAAAAGTCGCAGATGTTACTGATACAAACCGGTTGATTATAAAATGGAGAGGAAAAACAATTGTAAATCTCAGCCGTGAATTCCTTGACGCGGCTGGAGCGCACCACGAAGCCAGCGCGTTAATTGAAAGTCCTGCTGTTCAGAATGAAAGCCCATTGGTAAATCCTTTGGATTCTGTAAAGGATGAGCTTAAAAAAGGCGATAATTCGCAAGTTCTTTCCGATGCTTGGTATGCAAACATTAAAGATCTTGCCTGTTGCTCGCAGAGAGGGCTTTCCGAACGCTTTGACGGCTCAATCGGTTCTTCCACAGTTCTATTTCCTTACGGCGGAAAGTATCAAAGCACACCTGAAGCTGGAATGTGCGCGAAAATTCCTGTTGTAAGCCCTTATGAAACTTCTACAGTAAGTTTTATGGCTTTTGGCTACGATCCTCGCGTAGGACAATGGTCGCCTTGGCATGGCGCGCAAACAGCAGTTCTAAGTTCTCTTGCGAAAATTGCTTGCATGGGTGCAAAGGCAGATACAAGCCGCCTTTCTTTTCAGGAATTTTTTGGGCGCGCAGTTGATGAAAAGACTTGGGGATACCCAACGGCTGCCCTTTTGGGTTCTGTAGACGCGCAGTCTGCAATGGGTTGCGCTTCAATTGGCGGAAAAGATTCTATGAGCGGAACTTTTGTTCATATAAACGTTCCTCACACGCTTGTAAGTTTTGCTGTAAATCACGATGAAGTAAAAAATGTTGCAAGCGGCTCTTTTAAAAAGGCAGGAGACAATCTTTACCTTGTAACAGTTCCTTATTCAAATGAACTTGCGCCAGATTTTAGCGCATTTACAAAAAATTCAAATGCTCTGTACAATTTAAATTCTAGCGGAATGATTTCTGCGATGTATCCAATTTGCGCAGGCGGAATTGCAGAAGCGGTAACTAAAATGGCTATGGGAAACAGAATTGGCGCAAAGATTACAAATGTTCCGCTTTCTGCAACTGCAATAGCTTTGGAAGAAAGGTCAAAACCTCTTGCTAAAGACTTGTTTACCCCTCTTTACGGTTCAATAATTGTAGAAACAGAAAAAAAACTTGATAAATCAATTTTTGCAGAAGGCACACTGTTTGAAATAGGGCAAACAGTTTTAAGCGAAGAAATTGAAGTTTGCGCAGAAGATATTCCAAATGTAAAAATTTCTCTTGCAGATGCGGAAAGCGCTTGGGAATCAAGGCTGAACAAAGTATTTCCAAGAGTAAGCGGAGCAGAAGTTCAGGAACCTTTGCCAGATTTCGCAAAAAAGACGCACAAATCGTTGACGGATATTCGCAAAAATCCTGTTTTTGCAAATCCTACAAAAAAGCCTAGAGTTCTTATTCCTGTTTTCCCTGGTACAAACTGCGAATTTGACATGGCAAGAGCATTTAATCTTGCTGGAGCAGAAACAAAAATTATAGTTTTTGCAAACAACACTCCATCTGCGCTAGCTTCTAGTTTGCAGACTTTGCAAGAAGAGTTGAAACAGGCTCAAATCCTTGCGCTTGCAGGAGGATTTAGCGCTGGAGACGAACCTGACGGTTCTGGAAAATTTATAGCAAACGTTCTTCGCGAACAGCAAATTTCGCAAGAAGTTATGAATCTTCTAAAAAAGCGGAACGGTCTTGTTCTAGGAATTTGCAACGGTTTTCAGGCTCTTATAAAAACAGGTCTTGTTCCTTATGGCGAAATAAGAGAACCTTCCGCTCAAATGCCAACGCTCACGTTTAATAAAATTGGCCGCCACATCAGCCGGGTGGTAAGAACTAGAATGGTAAGCGCGACAAGTCCTTGGGCAATGGATTCTACTGTTGTGGATTCTCGTCTTCACTTAGTGCCTATAAGCCATGGAGAAGGCCGCGTTGTAATTGACAAAGAGCTTGCAGAGCATCTTTTTACAAATGGACAGATTTATTCGCAGTATGTAGATGAGTACGGAAATCCTGCAATAACAGAGCCGGACAATCCTAATGGTTCTTTGTTTGCAATCGAAGGAATGACAAGTCCTGATGGGCACGTACTAGGAAAAATGGGGCACAGTGAACGAACCGTAGGAACTGACTTAAACGGCGCAAGCTGCGACCTCTTAAAGAACGTTGTTGGCAATCCGCTTAAAAACGAATTTGAAAACAGTTGCCAAAACTTATTTGCCGCCGGCGTAAGATATTTTAAGTAGGATTTTTAAGTTTATTAAACAAGAAGTTTTAGGAGAATTTTATGAAAAAGAATTTTTTTATTTTGATTGCGATGGCAGCAATTATGTCAATTTTTGTTTCCTGCGGAAATAATAACATGATAAATGGCTGGTATACGGATTATGATTCAGCATTAAAAGCCGCAAAGTCTGGCAACAGAACAATTTTGCTGCTTTTATCTTCGGACACCGATTTGGAAGTTACCGCAAAAGCGTTGGACGCTCTTGTAAAAAAAGACAACACTTTTTCTAAAGCCGTAAAAAAAGACTTTGTATGCCTATTTTTTGATTTTACCAACATAAAAGACAGGCTTTCCTCTTTGGATGAAAATGCTTCAGAAAAAGAAAAAAAAGCCTACGAAAAAGACAAAAAGCTCCTCGATAGGAAGTTTTTTATAGCGGACCACTTTCTTTGTGGCAACGAAACGCCTTGCGCAAGGCTTATTTCAAGCGACGGCTATTACATTGCCGACGTAAATTTTGACTACGCAAGCGAAAACGCGGATGCTTACGTTCAAATTTTAAAGTCTTATGAAACAGAAATCAAATACAGAAATGACTTAATTGCCGCTACCAAAAAAGGTTCTGCGCTTGAAAAAGTTGCTGCGTTTGACGCGCTTTACGAATCTTTGCCAGAATCAAACAGAATCGGTGAAACACAAATCCACAAGGCAATTCTTTCTTTGGATAAGAAAAATGAAAGCGGACTTGTAGAAAAATATCTTGCAGAATCAATTAATGCGGAAGCATATTCGTGCATTATGAAGCTTGATATAGATGGAGCGGTTTCCGTTTATGAGAAACGCGTTGAAGACGAAAGACTTTCTGCAGAAACAAAGCAGGAACTTTTGTGCTATGCCGCAACAATTGCAATGCATTCAAATACCGTTCAGTTTGATAAAGTAATTGGACTTTATCAAAAAGCCTTTGATGTGGCTCCAGAAAGCTCTCTTGCTCCAAAAATTCAAGAGACAATCGCTGCAATTAATAAAGCAAAAGAAGAATACACAGCTCAACTTTCATCTTCTGCGGAAGGAAAATAAAAATTATAAGTAATGGCTAAACTTGCGGGACTTTTGTCAGTTTCAATTCTCTTGGTAACGCTTTCGATGCTGTTTTCTATTTCGGAAAGCGCTTTTCTTTCTATGAACAAACTGCGATTGAGAGTGCTTAGAAAAAAGAAAGATAAAAGGGCTCTGCGAGTTGGCAGGCTTTTAGATCACAAAGAAATTCTTATAAACACGCTGCTAGTCGCAAACGATTTAGTAAACATTCTTCTTTCTTCGATTTTAACTGCGGTTTCTATGCGCCTGTTTGGGCAAAAAGGTGTGGGCTACGCAACATTTGCAGTTACCTTGATTCTTTTAGTTTTTGGCGAAATTACACCAAAAGCGATTTCTACTAGAAATCCAGACGGAATTGCGTATGCTCTTTCGCTTTTTGTAAAAATCGTTGTTATAATTTTAAAACCTCTAGTAATTGTGTTTACAGGATTTGCAAGAATAGTTTTAAAAATTCGCGGCGTCAATGTAAAAAATCAAAAAGAACTATATTCAGAAGAAGATATAAAATCCTTTATAGAAGCCGGCGGTGAAACAGGAATTCTAGAAAATGGCGAAAAAAACATGATGAACCGCGTTTTCAAATTTTCAGATTTGGAAGCGTACGATGTTATGGTGCCAAGAACTTCAATCATCATGGTTCACTACGATTTTTCTTACAAGCAAATTATTGAACTTGCACAGCGCACAAGATTTTCCCGCTTTCCAGTCTACAAAGAAAGTACAGATAATATAATCGGCGTTTTATACTTAAAAGATATGCTAAAATTTTCTCCAGAAAATTTTAGTTTGCAAAAGGTTATGAGACCGCCGCTTTTTATTCCTGGCTCAAAAAAAATATCAAGCGTTCAGCAAGTAATGCAAGAAAACCGGCAATCGCTTGCAATTATAATCGATGAATACGCTGGCACAGACGGCTTGCTTACGCAATCCGATATCTACAGAGAAATTTTTGGAACTAACGAAAACAATAAACCTTGGCGCAATTCTCCAAACATTCAAAAGTTAAAAGGAAAAACTGAGTTCAACCTTGACGGAGCAACTTTGCTTTTAGACATGAAAGATATTATTGGCATAAAATTAAATTCTGAAATAAATGAGACTTTAGGTGGCTGGATAACAGAAAAATTAAACAGACTGCCTGTTGTAGGCGATTCTGTATCCTTTGAAGGCTGGAACTTTACTGTGGAAGCCGTTTTTCAACGAAGAATTACAGAAATTCACTTAAAAAAACTTTCTAGCAGGGAGGAGGTTCAGTGAATTACACGAAAACAGCTTTTATTTTAATCGCCTTGATTTTAATTATCCGCTGCATTGCATTTTTTAGCGGCTCGGAAACAGCTTTTCTTTCTATTTCAAAGATTAAGATGAAACGCCTTGTTCAAGAAAAAAGGCGAAATGCGAAAATTGCTGCAGAACTAAAAAATAATATTGATGAGCTTTTAACAATAGTCCTTGTCGGAACAAATTTTATGAATTCCCTTGCAAGCGCATTGGCAACTGCTCTTGCAGTGCAAATTGTAGGAAACAGCGGCGTAGGTGTGGCAACATTGCTGATTACGTTCTTTGCAACAACTTTTGGGCAAATAGTTCCAAAAACCACTGCTGGAATCTACACGGACGACACGGTTTGCCACAATGCGCTCCCTCTTTTGATTTTGAAAAAAATAATTTTTCCTATCGTAAAGCTGTTTTCGGCGCTTTCAAAAGGAGCTTCAAATTTTGCCTGCCGCTTTTGGAAAACTAGCAACGAGCTTGTTACGGAAGAAGAATTAAAAACTTTAATAGAACTTGGTGCCACAGAAGGGACTTTAGAAGATTCTGAAAAAACAATGCTCAATAAAATTTTTGAATTCAGCGATTTAAATGTTCACGATATAATGAAACATCGCTCAATGATAAGAGCAGTTCCTGTTCAAGCAACAAAAAATCAAGTCATAGATATGTTTATTCAGTCGGGTTTAAGCACTCTGCCCGTTTACGAAAAGACAAAAGAGTCGATTGTGGGAATAATTCACTACAAATCAGTCTTGTTAGGTTCTAGCGAAAATTCTCGCATTTCTGAAAAATCTAGTTTTTTTGATGAAGGATATGCCGGCCGCATTATGAAAGGAGTTCTTTTTGTTCCAGAAACTTTTTCAGCGTTGGAACTTCTTTACAGATTTAGAAAGGAACGAACTGATTTTGCGGTTGCTTTAAACGAGCAAGGCTGTACTGCGGGAATTGTTACAATGGATGACATGATGCGCGTTGTTTTTGGACGCATGACAGATGAAGATATTGAGCACATCCCTGCTGAGTCTAGAATTAAGTTTATAAGTTCCAATGAGTTTATTGTTCCTGGCGACATGAAACTTACAGATTTGAATTCGATTTTAAAATTAAATCTCGAAAGCGAGGATGCCGTAACCTTAGGCGGCTGGCTCCTTGAAAAACTAGGCGAACTGCCTTCAACTGGAGAAGTCTTTGTTTGGAATGGAATTTTGTTTGTTATAGAAGACCAGGCCTCGAGGCGAATTCAAAGCGTAAAGATAAAACTAAATCCTCAAAAGTAAAGCGATTTTTTCAAGTTCTGAAAAGTCGCACAAATCGTTTTTTTACATTCATAAAAACTCGAAACTTGGGCTGAATAATTTAAAACATTTTTCAATCTATTAAAAGTTTGTACATTGAAAATTTTTGTTCAAGTTAATCATTTTCTTCTTTTAGCCTGTTTACTTCTTCCAAAGAAAGCCCTGTGCATTCAGAGATGGTGTTCAAGTCAATGCATTTTTTAATCATCTTCTTTGCGGTTTCAACAGCTTTGTTCAAAGCACCTTCCTTCAAGCCTTGAGCTTTGCCAATTTCGCGGGCTTCCTCTTTCCATTCGGTGACTTGGTCTTCCCATAGCATAT